>Ga0209270_1000081_pt1 | contig 244091 bp, 203 predicted proteins | sample MTBAKSrepl1MetaG_FD_187456 | JGI IMG/M metagenome (GOLD analysis project Ga0209270, IMG submission 187456) | Enrichment culture microbial communities from Arthur Kill intertidal strait, New Jersey, USA, that are MTBE-degrading - MTBE-AKS1... | ecosystem: Environmental > Aquatic > Marine >...
TCAATGCAAATGTGGTGTCTTGACGATCGCTTGTGATCTCGATGCCTTCGATGGCCTCAAGGTAAACTCATCGAAGCCGTTCGCCCTCGATCTGACGGCCGAGAGGCGATCCGACTTGCGAAGCAAGTCGTCCTGAGGCCGCCGCAGGCGCATCGAAGGATCTTTTCGCGCTACCAGGAGATCCCTCGCTTTGCTCGGGACAGTGCGCTGCACTGGATTGCCACAGCGCTTCGCGCCTCGCAATGACGGTGTGGGGCTTTTTACCGTAGAAATCCTCCCTGCCCCCTTTACTTAAGGGGGGAATGAATCGGCACCTTATTGAACCTCCCCCTTTGGAAAAGGGGGATCGAGGGGGATTTTCATGGGCGCCGGCGACCCTCGTGAGGGTCATGAGAGTTTACGAGGCCGTCAAACTTGATGGACTGGTAAAAAGTCGTCACCCCGTTGAAAAACGGGATCCAGGTATTTTGTAAGTCCTTAGAAACACTGGATTCCGGCTTTCGCCGGAATGACGAAAAACGGGGTTTTCGGGCTTTTTACGAGACCGTCAAACTTGGGTGGCATAAGATTTCTCGCATTCGCTCGAAATGACACTTTGGTCTGAGCAATTACCGGGATAGGGCATTTGAACGGGAGCGACTTATGACTCCTGTCGATGCCCGGCATGATAGGAGTTGAGCTGATGAATTCAACAAAGTGGATCTATCGCTTTGATGAATTAGGGGCGGCACACAACGACGTGGTGGGCAAGAAATGTGCCCAGTTGGGGGAGATGACCAGGGCCGGCTTCAATGTTCCTCCGGGATTCGCCTTGGGCCTGCAGGCCTATGAAATGTTCATGGAGAAAAGTGGGGCCTATGAGGACATCGCCGATTATCTGAAGGAATTCGAAGCCGATCCCAAAAACCCTTCGGACCTGCCGAAATACGACAAAGCCTCTAAAATCCTACGGTCCATGATAGAGCGCAAAGAGATGCCGGGAGAGCTGGAGGGTCCCATCGGCAAGTTCTATGATGATCTCTGCCGGGTGACAGGCGTCGGTGATGTTTCCGTGGCAACCCGGTCTGCAGGCCCAAGCAGCCATCCCGGTCAGTATGAGACGTTTCTCCATGTTCAGGGCAAATCGGAAGTCATGAGACATATCATCAAAGTCTGGTCGAGTACGTTCAATCAGCGTTCGATTCATGCCCGTCATCTGGCAGGGCTTCCTTTGGGTTATGATCCCATCGGCGTGGGTGTGCTCAAGATGGTCCATTCAAAGACTGCCGGTGTCATGTTTACCCTCAATCCTGCCAACGGTGATCGCTCCAAGATCATCATAGAGGGAAACTGGGGACTGGGGGAGAGCGTCGTGAGCGGTTCGGTCACTCCGGACGAGTGGGTGATCGACAAGGTGGTTATTGAAATCGTCAAACGCGCCATCTCGAAAAAGACCATCGAGTTCACCCTTGAGGAGAGTTCGGGAAGGCCCAGGATGCTTGAAGTCCCCGGCGACAGGCAGGGCGTTCCCTGTTTAACGGACGAGGAGGTTCTTGAACTGGCAAGGCTCGGTAAGAAACTGGAACGGCATTATGGTAAACCGCAGGACATCGAATGGACCATTGACCGTGACCTCCCGTTTCCGGAAAATATCTTTTTCGTTCAGACAAGACCGGAAACCATCTGGAGCAAAAAAAGGTCTGATGGAAAATTGAAAACCAGCGGCAGCGCTTCAAGGGACGTGATCGATTTCTACCGAAACCTGAAGGCATAAGCTGAGAAAAAGGGAGTCGCAATGAAATCGGAAAGGCCGCCGGCCATACTCAAAGACAAATGGGTTCTCATTGTAGACGACGAAGAGGATGTCCTCGATGTGTTAATCCAGATCCTGGACATGTGCAGGGGAGACAGGGCCTCCACGTTCGAAGAGGCAAAGGCGCTTCTTGAGAAAAATCCCTATGACATTGCTGTTTTGGATATTATGGGGGTCAGGGGGTATGACCTCCTCAAGATCGCCGACAGGAGAAATATCCCGGCCGTGATGCTCACGGCTCATGCTCTAACAAAAGCTGATATGATTCGATCCATCGAGGAGGGGGCTTCTTTTTTTGCACCCAAGGATAGAATCACTGATATTGCGAGGTTCCTGGCCAGCGTGTTGGAGGCAAGGCAGATCAATGCAAATACGTGGGCGCGATGGTTTGAAAGCCTGGGTGGCTTCTATGACAAGCGATTCGGAGGAACGGACTGGAGAGACCAGGAACGGGAGTTCTGGGAAGAAAAGCTCAAAGACTGGGATAGCGCCTGAGAGTTCTTCGATTGAAGGGGATGCCTCCGGCGAGATTGCAGGGTGGCCCCATTATCTTTCAAAGAATCTGCACGGTTTCGAGGAACCGAGGTTTCTTTTCGAGGGGCCGGTTCCTGCTCAGGGCTTTTTCGTAGAGGTCCTTTCCGAGAAGGGCGGCGCCGAGGGCGCCGGTGATGAGGGGCTCGGGCGGAACGAAGATCTCGACGCCCAAGTGCTCCTGGAGGGCTTTCACCAATCCTTTGTTCTTGCCCCCGCCTCCGGTCAGGATCACGTCCGGCTCGATCTTCAGGCGCTTCGCCATTCTCGCCACACGGTCCGCCAGGGACCGGTGGACGCCTGCGAGGAGGTCGCGAACAGGCACCCCCTCAGCCAGCCGGGCGGCCACTTCCTGCTGGGCCCAGATGGTGCAGATGTTGCTGATCTGCGCCGGATGGGTGCTTTCGAGGGAGATGTCGCCGACCCGGTCGAGGTCGATGCCGAGGCTGTCGGCAATCACCTCGACGAATCGTCCGCTACCGGCGGCGCACTTGTCGTTCATGATGAAGTTCGTGGGTCTTCCCGCGGGGTCCACGGTGATGGCCTTGCTGTCCTGGCCTCCGATGTCGATGATGGTTCGTGCCCGGGGAAAAAGGTTCACGACGCCTTTGGCATGGCAAGTGATTTCCGTGATCTGTTTGTCCGCGAAAGGGACATTGATTCTTCCGTAGCCCGTGGAAATGACGTAGGTAATGGAGGCAAAGGGGAGGCTTGATCTTTGGAGAGCCTCTTCCATCACCTTGTTGGCCAGCCTTCGCTGTTCCGGCCCGGTGGGACCGATGACGGAGGCGATGATCCCGTGGCCCAGGATCACCGCCTTGGTCATGGTGGAGCCGATATCCAGGCCTGCAAAGTATTCGGTCATTTCTGCCTCAATGCCAATTCAATTTTCTCACCGCCCACTCTCCCTCGACCTGCTCGGGATCGTTCGAGGCACAGAGTCCGCAGAGTTAAGATCTGGGAGTGTTCGCTCAAAATGATGGTGGGGATCAGGAAATGAATGGAATAAGCTTGCTTTTTCCATTCATTCTCTGACCCCACCGAAGCCGATGCGAAGCATCGTGTTCCTCCGCGTCTGAGCGGAGGATTTTGAGCGAACATAAGGACCGGTTTTCTCTGCGCTCTCCGTGTCTCTAGTGAGCGCAGCGAACGGGTGGTGAGTCAGTGGTCTTCTCAGGCCGCCTTGCTCCGCCGGATCGATTCCAGGGTCTCGACGAAGGCGTCGATCTTGCTTCTCGTGTCCACCTCCGAATAGGAGGTAATGTCGATGATGTCGCTCTCGAGAATCAGCGAGGGAAGCTCCCTGGAGGTCCTTTCTCTGCTTCCGCCTTTCCCGAGGTTGAGCACCGGAATGGGTCTGAAGATCTTGGCCAGTTGGTGTAGCTGCCAGATCAGCCCCACGTGCCAGGTTCTGCAGGAAAAGGCCTCGTGCATGACCACGCCGTCAATCTTGTAGTCCTCGATGAAGCTGATGAGTCGCTCCACATCGGGTTCCGACCCCGGTCTTTTCTTGGCCCTGTCATACCAGAAGGTCCAGTAGCCCAGCCACCGCCAGGCCAGGTGCTCGACAGGATCCCTGGTCTCCGGAATGTCCATTTCATAGAGAGGCTCGATCATCCGGTAGGTGGTTTCCACAGGAAAGGAGGCCCCCTTGCTGTTGAAGTAATTGAAGTCGGAGAGGGCGAACCACGACGGAAGACCGCCGCCCCACATGAGCCGGTACTTCTCCTCCGGGACTTCTCCTTCGCCCCTGGCAATCTTTTCTTCCAGCTCTTTCTTGAGATTTACGAAGAAATCGTAGGCCTCCTGGGTGGCCATCATGAAGCACATGGGCACCATGGTGTTCATGGCATCCCCGGTGCCCATGGGTGTGGGGACGGCCTTGCGCAGTTCGTAGGTTTCGTGGATGAGGTTCCACGTCCGGTCGCTGAGATCGACCAGTTCGCTCAGCCTGTGGTAATCCATTTTTTTCCCGGTTTGCCCTTCCACGAATTCGATCAGCCCCCGCAACTCCTTCACGATGTAGCGGTGGTAGTAATCCCAGACCTCCCGGTGGTCCCTGTCTCTTTCGAACATGGGATAGGGCAAGTCCACGTTGTAGATGGGCACATCCGGCATGTACTGCTGGGACGCCTGGTACCACTTGGACCTGGGATCGCAAAGAATCTGGCCGCTGGAGATCATGAAGTCCGGTCTGGCCTGGCCTCCCCACGGAGGATTGGGAGGCATCTGGCCCAGCTCTTCCCGCCACTGATCGAAGCCTATGCCGCAAAGCGCATAGGTGCAAAGGGAACGGGAAAAGCCGAGGGACTCGGCCCGCTGGAGGAAGCGCTCGGCATCCCGTTTGGCGCCGCAGATGCCGGCGAAATTCTCCGTCCACACAGGCAGGACATCCATGGCCCGCAGGATCTCTTCGTGGTTGCAGACGATGAAGGTGTAAGCGAGTTTTTGCTTGCCCTCGGTCCTCGCCCGGTTGGTCCCTGTGATGAATTCCTTGACCATGGGGCCGATGGAAGCAGCCGCCTGGGTTGCCGTCATCCTTTTCTTGGTTTTTTTCTGCTCTTCAGCCATTGCATGTCCCTCCTTCGTGATGTTTCACCGCAGAGCTCGCGGAGAGCGCAGAGATCTTATGATTTTATGGATTCCCGTCTTCACGGGAATGACGAAAAAGCGCTTTTTGACCTGTGTAAATTAGGTTCCATTAGAAAGAATATCCTGCTCCGCGTTCTGCGCGGTTAAAGATTCTCTTCATTCGATCATCTCGAGAAAAGCCTGAATTCTTGTTTTCAATTGGCCGATGGTTCCGGCGGAGTAAAGATCTTCAAGGTAAAGCAAAGGAATCTTGATGGACTCGTAGTAGGCTTTGCGTGCAGGGACTTCAAAGCCAAAGGGATCGCAGAATTTGTAGGTATAAAGAATGGCCCCATCCACCTTAAAGGATCCCGCGAAGTACCCGATGTCGCTGAATCTTGCCTTGAGGTCCCCTGCAAAGGTCCCCGTCTTGTTTTCCCGGTATGTTTTCGGGCAGTTGATCCCGGAAAGGTAGCGAAGAGCGAGAGCTTGCTCAGGATCGATCTTTTCGTTCGCCCTGGGCCAGTTGTCCCGGGTTCCGCTGCAAAGCGTGTCCGTCACCACGTGAGCTCCCAGATCCTCGATGATCTTCATCAACTCCATGTTGTCCACGCAGGGACCGTCGATCATGATCCTCGGTCCAGGCTGAAGGGGTGACGCTTTTCGCGATCCCATTTCGGCCAGCACCTCATCCAGCAAAGCATTAGACTCCTCGATAGGGAGACTGGCTGCGACGATCAACGTCATGCTGAGTTCCGTTCCGGAAATCACCGGAGGGTCGGGCTTCCTGAACTCATAGAGGGCTCTCACTTTATTCCTGTTCTCGTTGTGCACCCTGATGGCGGCGGACAGATCGGCATCCGTAATTGTTTTACCGACGAATTTTTCGAGGCTCTTGCGAAAAGCATTCAGTTCATGGCCGAAGAACTCGATGGAAGAATCCTTGACCACGGAGGGGGTGTTGACAAAGTGAAAGTAGGGAAGATCCAGGGAATAGTTCCAGGCGCTGTAGCCCCTCACCATGCTGTCGCAGCCATGGGGGATGACCATGCCTGACAGGAAGTTGTAGCGATCCTTGAGGGACAAGTCAAAGCAGCTCCGGATAAAGGGGCAGACAATCGTTTCCATCAGGGTGTCACCCTTGGTGATCGGTTCCCGGATGTCACCCCTCACTCTGAAGGGAATGCAACCTGCCGCGGTGATCATTTCCAGGGGGACGAAAGAGCAAATGTAGCCGATGATTTTCTTTCCTTCCAGGCTCAGCTCCCTGGCCCTGAGTCCGTACTCCCTGTAATACTTATCCACTTTGGACATGACGCCGGCTTTTTCGTTCATGGACACGATCTCCTTTTCAAAACAGTATATCTCGCTACGCCACGTTGTTGAAGCCTTATTCACTGTAATGGTATTGACATTCATTGCCTCCTCGCTCTTGTAGGAGTCCCGCCCCTGGCGGGAGGACAGGGTCGCGACCGGCCCTTCGAGAGCCTCAGGGTCCTGAGCAGCGTCGAAGGAGAGGTCGCTCCTACAGGGAGGTGAGATGGCGAGAAAAACGACGCAACAATACGATTTCGAGACGGTTCATAACTCATGGCCGGCCGCCTTCGGCGGCAATGACGGCGGCGCCCAGGGCCGCGGTCATATGAGGATCGGGAGGAACCAGGATTTCGAAACCGACGAGGTCTTCGATGGCCTTGACCAGACCGGCGTTTCTTGCCCCGCCTCCCACAAGGGCATAATCCCTCTCAATCCCGAGCCTTTCTGCGAGGGCATTGAGTTGCGCAGCCAGGGCTCGGTTCAAGCCGGCCAGGAGGTCCTCCTTGGCCACGCCTTCCGCAATCCTGGAGACGGCTTCAGACTCCGCAAACACGGCGCACCCGGTACTGAACTCAACCCTCTTCGTAGACTTCAGGCTCAGATCGCCCAGCTCCTCGACCTTGAGATGTAAGACCTTGGCAATCACCGTGAGCGCCCGCGCACTCCCTCCCGCACACTTCCCGCTCAAGAGGAAGCTGTGCAGGTTGCCTTTATCGTCCATGCGAAAGACCTTGCTGTACAGATCGCCGGCGTCCACAACGGTTCGGGCCGTCGGGCAAAGGCGATTGACCCCTCGCGCATGGGCCGAGAGATCCGTTACGGTGGTGTCCGCGAAAGGCACCATCTTCGAACCGTATCCTGTAGCCACCGTGCAGAGGACATCCTGTTTCCTCGTCCGGCCGCTCGAAAGTAGCTCTTCCCGGATTTTTCCCGCGGTGACCCTAAAATCCCCGCCTGAAGGGCAGGCATAGGCAGCCACGATCCGATCCCCTTCCAGTAGAAGGCCTTTGGAATAGGCAGAGCCCATGTCAATACCCAGGTAAAAGGGGGGCATCACTCCATCACTCGCTGCTTCTTGATTCTCGTGAGGAAAAAGCCTCCGTCCCGATCGCGGATCACCCGGAGGCCATAGGCCCCGATCGTGTCCACAAGGGGTCTGCCGAAATAGAAATCCATCTCATCCAGGGCAATATTCAGCTTTTCCGAAACAAAAGGCCGCAGGTGGTGGTCGAATTTCAACAGGCCTATCATCCTTTCCACGGCGTTGTTTCCTTCCCGGGGAATCGATCGCACATAATCGTCAAGGACCGCATAGCTGCACCGCGTTTCGTGCTCGTCTATCAATCCCATGAGGACCCCGTCATGCACCACGTCCTGCCTTCTCAGTTTGGGGCGATCAAGAACCTCCAAGATTTCCCGGGTGTTCCAGCACGCCAGAGCCCTGCACTGCAAAGGCCTGTGGTCATAGATGGTACAGCCCTTTGACACGTCATCGTAAGAAATGCAGCCTCGCTCCGTCCCCTTCTTTTCTTTGATCTTGATGTATTCCCGGACGGCAGGTCCGACGGTCCCGCTCACGGGGTCCGTGACGAATTCGCCCTTTCTGAAGGTCACAAGATGCTTCTTTTGCAGGCTTCTCTCCTCGACAAGGTCAAGATCCTCCGCCTGCAGGGTGGGGCTGGATCTCAGACAGCACTCCCCGCAGCGGATGCAGTGGGTTCTTGGCTGATCCTTTCTGATATTCTCCGTCAATCTCTTGAGGCCTTCGCAGATGGTCGAGCCGGCACCTGGAGCAAATTCGAAATTCGAATTTCGTGCTTCATTCATTTAGAAATCCCCAGGACAGGCAAGGGTAAACAAAAAGGGCCGACCCACTCCGAGCGGGGCGGCCCTCAAGAGGAAGGGATGCCTTATCCTACCTTGAAGACCATGGCCGCTGCGGTATCGCCTGCCGCGCACCCGGCCCACAGGCCGTAGCCTCCGCCCAAAAGAACCACCTCCTCGATGAGCTCGGCGATCAGCCTGCCCGCCGTGGGTCCCTGGGGGTGGCCGTAAACCAGGGAGGACCCGTAGTTGTTCATTTTCATCACGTCCGTCCCCATCTTTTTGGCCATGTTGATGTCATTGACGATGAAGGGGTTGTGGGTCTTGATGGCCTTCATCTCCGAGATCTTGAGGCCCGCGATCTTCAAAGCCATTTCAGCGGCCGGCACCGGCGCGGCGGCCATGTATCCCCTCTTGGCCCTTGAAAAACCGTAGGAAAGAATCTGGACCTCGATCTTCGGATCCGCGCTCAAGGCCTTTGCCTTGTCCCGGGTGGCGACGATGAAACCGCAGTTTCCGTCGGCCGGGTGAGTCTGGGCGCCGAAGCTGATCACGCCGCCCGGCTCCACCGGTTTGAGCTTGGCCAATCCTTCGGCCGTGGTCGGGGTGATCCCCTCATCCACCTCGATGAGCAGGGTTTTTTTCTTGCTTAACGCCACTTCGGCCGGGAACATGTATTTCTTCTGAAAAGCCCTGTCATTGGCCAGGGCATCCTGATACTGCTCATAGCGTCGCAAGGTGGCGGCGTCGCATTCCTCCTTCGTGATTCCCGCTTCCCTGGCCACGTTCTCCGCGGTTTGCACCATTTTCAGGCCCGCGTTCGGATCACTGTTGAAGTTGTCCATCATCCAGTTCTCGGAGATGACCTCACCGCCCGGTCCGAAGGGGTTGGGCCATACCGTGTGGGGTCCATTGGAGCAGCGATCCGCCATGAGGGCATAGGCGCACTCATAGGTCCCGGCCTCGATGTTCACGGCCGCAAGGTGGATGCAAGTGGTCGACGTGGTGCAAGCTTGATGGACCAAGAGGGCCGGGAGAGGCTTGGCGTTGTCCACCAGCATGGCCGATGCCCAGGTGTGGCTGTAGAACATGTGAAGCTGGGGAATGGTGGTGCCGTAGTACATGTACTCCAGAACGGTGGGATCGAGGTTCTTCTTGAGCCACCAGTTCCTTGCCGTTTTTGCGGCCAGGGAAATGGCGTTTTCATTGGCCATGCTTCCCTGCCAGCGGCAGAAGGGGGACGAGTAGTAGCCGTTGTATGGGATGAACGCTTTTGTCAACATCTTCCTTTACCTCCAATGTGGATTTGATTTGGTTGTTTTCGTCATGACTTGTGCTCGCTCCAGGTTCCGTATTTCTCTCTGAGAATGCGATGAAGAATCTTTCCCGTCGGCGTTCTGGGCATTTCCTCGTCCTTGACAAAGTCGAGCGTCTTGGGCCGCTTGAACCCCGCGATCTTGCCCTTCGTCGCCTCGATGATCTCTTTGGCGAGCGCCTCGCTCGGCTCGTAGCCCTCCTGAAGGACGACCACGGCCTTGACCGCCTCTCCCCACTTGGGATCCGGGATTCCGATGACGGCCACGTCCTTGACGGCCTTGTGGTTCGCCGCCACGCACCCTTCCACTTCGGAGGGGTACACATTCTCGCCGCCGGTGATGATCATGTTGGCTTTCCGATCCACCAGCGTGTAGTAACCGTCCTCGTCCCTTCTCACCATGTCCCCGGCCGAGGACCATTCCCCGAAGAAAGCCTGTTTGCTCTTTTCGGGCTCCTTGAGGTACTCCTTGAAAAGCATGGGCGTTCGGTAGAAGAGCTCGCCCACCTCACCGTCAGGCACCTCGTTCCGGTTCTCGTCGAGGATCTTGATCCGGTCCGTGCCAAAGATTTCCTTGCCGATGGAGCCCAGCTTCTTGAACTGGTCTTCCGGCCGGAGCAGGGTGACCAGACCGCCCTCCGTGCTTCCGTAAGCTTCCCAGAGTTCGGCGTTCTTGAAATACTCCATGATGGCAAGCTTGGTCTCTTTTCTGGCAGGGGCCGAAGAGATCAGGAGCTGGCGGATGGAGGAGACGTCGATTTTCATCTTGATGTCGTCCGGAAGCGACAGCATCATGATGTAATGGGTCGGCACCAGGGAGGTGAAGGTGATCTTGTATTTCTCGATGGTCTTGAGGAGATCCACGGGATCGAAGCTCACCATGTTGTACACGAACACCGGAGCCGATACCAGGGTGTAGGGGAAAGAATAAAAGATCGAATTGACGTGGCACATGGGCATGACCAGCATGACCTTATCCGCGGGAAGGACGGCCATGTTCACGTCGTTGAGGAAATACTGGGCGATGTAGCTTTCATGGGTCCTGATGACCCCTTTGGGCCTTCCGGTGGTGCCCGAAGTGTACATGATGGTCCATGTGTCATCGGCGTCCACCAGGTAGTCCGGTTCTTCCGGGGAAGAAGCGGCCAGCCATTCCTCGTAGTGGATGTACCCTTCGGGAGCTGGCCCGTCCCCCAGGTAGACGTAAGCGTTCTTCGGCACGGGGAGCTTGTCCTTGATGCCGTTGATCGTTTCTACGAAAGGCTTTTCAACGATGAACGCCTTGCACTCCGAGTGATTCACGATGTACTGGATTTCAGGCGGGGCCAGCCTGAACATGACGGGAACGATGGCCTGCCCGCCCTTGGCGCAGCCGGCATAAATATCCATCCACTCGCCCCGGTTAAAGGCGATGACCGCGAAGGTGTCCTTGTGCTTGACCCCCAGCTTGACAAGGCCGTTGGCCAGGCGACATGCCCTGTCGTTCCACTGCTTGAAGGTGTATTCTCTGAATTTGTCCTGCCACCCCAGTTTGTCCGGATAGTTGATGGCATTCATTTTGACCATGGTCCCAGCGTGCATCCACTTGCTTGTCAGCATCTCAAACCCCTCCCTTTAGAAATGTTGAAAAGGCTTCCAGTTGAAAGCCGTCCCGGTGAACGGGTCAACCGGATCACTCCATCGCGGATGCCACGATCTCGGTAATGTCCAGGACCTTGATCTTGCCCCGCTCGTCTTTGGGGATGGCCTTCGTCCCTTTCCTCAAGTTGTCCTTGCAGGCCGCGCAACCCGAAACAATGATCTCCGCGCCCACGGCCAGCGCATCCCTCACTCGCTCGGCGCCCATGGCAACCGACATTTCCGGGATGTTGGCCGAGACCCCGCCCCCGCTTCCGCAGCAGCGCGCCTGCAGCCTGTTTCTCGCCATTTCCACATATTCGAGGCCAGGAATGGCTTTGAGAATATTCCTGGGTTCCTCGAAGATCTGAAAAGCCCGCCCCAGATCGCACGGGTCATGGTAGGTGACCTTCTGGCCCAGATCCCCTTTGAATTTGATTTTGCCTTCCTTGATGAGCCTTTCGAGATAGTGGACCGAGTGGTAGACTTCGAAGCCCAAATCCCCCACCACCTCAGGGTAGATCTTCTTGAAGGTCTTGTAGCACCCTGCGCACGGGGTCACCAGTTCGCGGGCTCCGGTGGCTTTAATCTGGTCCACGAGGCGTTTGGCATGGTCTTCGAAATCGTCGGCGCCCATGAGAAAGAGCGGGAAGCCGCAGCATCCTTCCTCGGTGGACAGGGTCGTGTAATCCACCTTTGCCGCATCCAGGGGCTTGAGCAGGCTCGGCACCATCTTCATGTCGAGGTAGCTCGGCACACACCCCATGAAGAGCAGGGTCTCCGCTTTTTCCCTAAGCTCCCCTTTCTTCGCCTTTTCCTTGAGAGCGGGCGGGTAGATTTCGATCCGCTCCGCCTTGGCGCTTGCGAAGACGTTGTTCATCTTGATGATGTTATCCCTCACCCCCAGGATCGGCTCGGGAACGTACCCGGCCTTGTAGAGTTTCTTCCTCACTCCTTCCACGATTTCGTCAACCTTGATGCGGGCAGGGCAGAAGTACGTACAGGCCTGACAGGTGGTGCAGGTGTAGAATGCGTCGGCGAGTTCCCGGGAAGGCTCGATCGAGCCGTTCATCAGGTAATAGGCGAGCGCATTCCTTCCACGGGCGTTCTTGGATTCCAACTGGGTCACGCTGAAGGTCGGGCACCCCAGGCGGCAGAAACCGCAGTGAATGCAGGCCAGGACCTCGTTGTCGATGCCTTGGCCGAAAGAGTTGACCCCTTCGGGATGCTCCACCAGGGGCTGGAAGGTGAAGTAGTCGTACAGATCCGTCTTCTTCCCTTTTTCGAGTCCCATCTTCCCCGGGTTGAGGAGGTTGTCCGGGTCCATGACCTCCTTGATTTTCCGCATGATTTCAAAGGCGGGTCCCAACTGGAGTTCGATGTGCGGAGCCCGAGTCAAGCCGGTGCCGTGCTCGGCGCTGAGGGTTCCCTTCATCTCCAGGGCGGTCTTGACGAGTTCTTCTGCCGCGGGTTTGAGGCGATTCCAGTCGTCCCTGTTCCTCACGTCGCACACAAAGGTGGTGTGCACGTTGCCGTCCCCCACGTGACCGAAGGTGGCGATGAGAATGTCGTACTTCTTGGCGATATCCTGGGCCCGGCGGATCGTCTCCGGGATCCTGGTCGAGGGGACGCCGAGGTCTTCCGCGATGGCCACCAGACGGTTGCCCGGCTTGATGCGGGAGAGGGTGGGAACCAGCCCGCCCCTGGCCCTCATCATTTCCTCTCTCCGGGCGGGATTGTCCGTCCACTCATATTCCAGCACGTTGTACTTTTTGCAGATCTCACCGATCCTGTTCATGTCCCGGACCACCACTTCCTTGGCTCCGTCCGCTTCCATGATCAGGAGGGCTTCGATCTTGCTGACATCCTTGCCGAGGGCCTTTTCCACGACCTTGATGCTGTTCTTGTCCATGATCTCGCAACCGGCGAGTTTGATGCCCGAGGTGGTGACTTCGGTCACCGCATCCCCCGCGGCATTCACGTCTCCGAAAATGGCCAGGGCGAGGGCTGCGTATTCGGGCTTGGGCTCCAGTTTGCAGATGATCTCCGTGATGATGCCCAGCGTGCCTTCAGCCGCACAGAAAAGCCTGGTGAGGTCGTAACCGAGTGACGTTTTGGGTGTAATGGATCCGGTCTCAATGATCGTCCCGTCCACGAGAACGACCTTGAGGCCCTTGATGTAGTCCTTGGTCGTGCCGTATTTGACCGCCCTGTGACCGCTGGCGTTGGTGGAGACCATGCCGCCGATGGTGGCAATGACCTCACTGCCCGGGTTCGGCGGGAACATGAGACCTTCCTTGGTGAGGGCGTTGTTCAGTTGCATGCAGATCACGCCGGGTTCCACACGGGCATAGAAGTCTTTCTTGTTGATTTCGAGGATCTTGTTCATGTTGTGCAGGTCAAGCAGGATGCCGCCCCGGACAGGCAGGACCGCACCGGTGGTGCTCGTGCCGCTGCCTCGCGCCGTCACAGGCACTTTGTCCCGGTGGGCGAGTTTCATAACGGCCGAGACCTGTTCCGTGGTTTTGGCATAGACGACGGCATCCGGAATGCCCTGATGGACGGACATGTCTCTGGAGTTGCAGAGGCGTTCGATGTAGTCGGTGTGGATATTTTCGGGGCCCACGATTTGGGCGATCTCATCATAAATGGTCATGGGACGTCCTCCTTGACGAGTCTGTTCGCGTTTCAAAGGCTCATCCGGCGAGCCAGTCGCTGTGGCTACTATTTAGCTACAAAGTGACTATAGAGGATAGCCTCTCGGATTGTCAAGCAGAAACGACAGGCGATCCGGAGAGGCGGCCGGTTTTCTCGAAATCATGAATAAACGATCGATATCGGAGGATTACAGCGGGCGACCCGTCAATCTGGAGAGCAGAATGAACCCCGGCCCTGAGATAGAATTTCACCCTGTGCAACCGGAAGAGCCTTCGAAAATCCTCTCAAAAACCCTTGCCGGTCACGGCTGGGAGGGGAGCCGATATTGAGCTTGACAACTCGGGCCCCGTCAAGGATATATGGCGAAACCATACTTGGTCAATGCCAGCCGGAGGTTGTCCCATGGAGCCTGATCAAAAGATTGATGAGCTGAGAAGAAAAATACGTGAAGCAGAGCTGGGCGGAGGAGAGAAGCGCATCGAGGACCAGCATGCCAAGGGGAAGATGACGGCCAGGGAGAGGATCGACTATCTCCTGGACCCCGGAAGTTTCCAGGAGATCGACAGGCACGTGGTGCATCGGTGCCATGATCTCGGCATGGAGAAGAGCAAGATTCCCGGGGACGGGGTGGTCACAGGCTACGGCACCGTGAACGGGCGGAGGGTCTTTCTCTTTGCCCAGGATTTCACGGTATTCGGAGGGTCTTTGAGCGAGACGGTGGGTCAGAAGATTTGCAAAGTCATGGACCTTGCGATCCAGAACGGCGCACCCATGATCGGCCTGAATGACTCTGGAGGGGCCAGGATTCAGGAGGGGGTCATGAGCCTCGGAGGCTACGGGGAGATCTTCAAAAGGAATGTCTGGTCCTCCGGCGTCATCCCCCAGATCTCGGTCATTATGGGACCCTGTGCGGGGGGGGCTGTATACTCGCCGGCTCTCACGGACCTGGTGATCATGGTCAAGAAGACAAGCTACATGTTCATCACCGGTCCCCAGGTGATCAAGGCGGTCACGTCCGAAGAGGTGACCTCGGAAGAACTGGGTGGGGCCATGACGCACAACACCAAGAGCGGTGTCGCTCACTTTGCCGAGGACACGGACCAGGCGGCCCTGGCCAGGGTCAAGGAGATCCTGGGTTTCCTGCCTCAAAACTATCGGGAAAAACCGCCGGTCGCCGAGCCTACGGACGATCCGGATCGGAGGGATGAATCGCTGAACAAGGCCGTGCCGGCCAATCCCAAGCTCCCTTACGATATGAGGGAGATCATCGGAACCGTGATGGATCACAAGGTTTTTCTGGAGGTGCAACGGCACTTCGCGACGAACATGATCGTGGGGTTCGGCCGCTTGAACGGATACCCGGTGGGGGTCATTGCGAACCAGCCTCGCATGCTGGCCGGATGCCTGGACATCAATGCCTCAGTCAAGTGCTCCAGGTTTGTCAGAATGTGCGATTCCTTCAACATCCCGCTCGTCACGTTCGTGGATGTCCCGGGATATCTTCCCGGGGTCAACCAGGAGTACGGCGGGATCATCAAGCACGGAGCCAAGATTCTTTTTGCCTACTCCGAGGCCACGGTCCCGAAGATCACCGTGGTGACGCGCAAAGCCTATGGCGGGGCCTACATTGCCATGTCGGGCAAGCATCTCGGAGCGGACATCAACTATGCCTTTCCTACGGCGGAAATCGCGGTGATGGGGCCTGAAGGGGCCTGCAACATCGTGTTCAAAAGGGAGATCGATGCGGCGGAAGACAAGAACGCGACACGGGCAAAGCTGATCGAAGAGTACCGGGACAATTTCGCCAGCCCTTACAGGGCCGCGGAGGTGGGCTTCATCGACGAAGTCATCGTTCCAGAGGATACGAGGCCGAAGCTCATCAAGGCCCTGCTCATGCTGCAGAACAAGAAGGCCTCCATTCCGGAGCGGAGACATTCGAACATCCCGCTGTGAAAGCCAGTAAGCAGTAAACAATAAACAGCAGGCAGTAAACAGCAGAAGATGCTTTGAAGCCCTGACAGGAATAAACGTTTTCCCCAACAGCGCTTCAATCAATGGCCTTGATGCGCTTTTCCCAGAATTCTTTTTCTTTTTCCCGCCACTCCTTGCCCCCGAATCGCTTGTCGTAAAATCTGCCGAGCCTCTCGAACCACTTGATCCAGGGGCTCTTGTTTTTATTCACCGCTTCCAGCACGTCTGCGACAAAGGCGGCGATGTTCGCCATTTCCTCCTTGGGTGCATAGTAGGCCGCGCCTTCTTCGGCAGACCTCCTGAGGTTCTCCTCGGATAGTCCATGGGCGGTCAACATGAGGGCGGGAATGCCTCTGTGGTTGGCGATTTCGAGAAGCTCAAATCCTTTGACCCCCATAATATCCAGGACGGCGACGTCGTAATCGTTTTCCTCCAGGAATTTCTTGCCCTGCTCAAAGGACAAAGCCGCATCGAGCTTGCACATCTGCAGAAGGGCCGCCAGTGAATCAAGCACATCCTGTTCATCGTCCACGATGAGAATTCTTTTTCCCTGAATCATTTCTCCGGCATCCATGTTTCCGTCTCCTATTTCTCAAAGAACTTCTTGACCTCTTCCTTGAGCACCTTGCCCATGGTGTTGCGGGGAAGCTCCGTGACAAGGAGGATCTCTTTCGGGCACTTCCAGTTGTGGAGGTGTCGCCTGCAGTGCTGCTGGAGTTCTCCACCATCAATCTTGTGCCCGTGCTTTGGGACCACCGCCGTCACCACCCTCTCTCCCCACTGCTCATCCGGGATGCCCACCACACAGGACTCGGACACGCCCTCATAGCGGTTGATCACGGCTTCCACTTCCTTGGGCGAAATGTTCTCACCGCCCGAGATGATGATGTGCTTGATGCGGTCCGTGAGATAATAGTACCCGTCTTCATCCACGCGGCCGAGATCCCCGGTCCTGAACCACCCGTCGACAAAAGCCTTGGACGTCTCTTCGGGTTTTTGCCAGTACCCCGGCGTGACGGCAGGCCCTTTGAGCCAGAACTCTCCCGTGTCGCCGGGCGCCACATCGTGAAAGGCCAGGGGATCGACGACCCGGACCTGAAGACCCGGGAGCGGGATGCCGATGGAGCCGGGTTTTCTGGTACCCCTGACGGGATTCGAGAAATTCATTCCCGTCTCGGTCATGCCTTCCCGCTCCACAGGCTCCTTGCCGAAAAGGCTTTTGATCTTTTCAAAATCCTTGGGTAGAAGAGGCGCCGAACCTGAAGTCCACAGTCTCATGTGTTCGAAATTCAGCCTTTGATCTCCAAGGGATTCCATCATCCTGGCGTACATGGAGGGAACGGCCATGAAGACGGACGGCGTGTACCCGGAAATTCCCCGGGCCAGGATCGAGTTCACAATCTCGGCGGCGAAGGCATCGATGAGAAGTACGTGGCTCCCTGCGAGCAAGACCGTGTGAAGCGCGAAGCAGAGGCCGTGAACATGGAACAGGGGAAGGGCGTGACAGAGGATGTCCGATTCCGTGATCTCCCAGATGTCGACGATGTTCTGCGCATCGTGGAGGAGGTTTTTTTGGGTGAGGACCGCGCCTTTCGGTTGTCCTGTCGTACCCGAGGTATAGATGATCAAGCCCGGATCCTCCGGACCCCCATCCTCGGCCGGCGGTTCGGCTGAAGCGGATCGGAAGAAGTCGACGGCTTCATAGGGCGTGAGCGGATCCGCCACAAGGGTTTGAGCGCGGGGATTGATGTCTCGCACCAACTCCGCCTGGGACGGTCCGCAGAGCACCAGGCGCGCCTGGGCGTCACCCAGGAGATAGGCCATCTCCGCTTTCTTGAACCCGGGATTCAAGGGGACCCCGGCGGCTCCTATCTTCTGCACGGCCAGGTGGGCGACCACGGAAAGGAGGCATTTGTCGAGAAAAAAGATGACCCGATCTCCCTTTCTCACGCCTCTTTCCTGGAAAGCATGAGCCACGCGGTTCGAATCCTGTTCCAGGGTTCCGTAAGAGATCTCGGTTTCCACCCGGCCTCGACGAACAAAGGACAGGGCGGTTTTGTCCTCGAGCCTCAGGGCGGTCCGGCTCAAAGCCTCCCTCAGGGTTTTTTCACCCATGGTTTCCTCCTCGAATCATGCTTCTCTCCGCCTTTTCTTTTCATCCGATCATCTTGTTCGGAAGCCACAGCGCCAGTTCAGGCCAGATGCACACGCAAACGATGACCATCACCTCGATGATGACAAAAGGAAATACCCCCAGGAGAACGTGAGACATGGGAACATCCGGTGCAATGCTCTTGACGATATACAGATTCAGGCCCACGGGGGGAGTCACCAGGCCGATTTCCAGGTTCACGGTCATGATGACGGCAAACCAGATCGGATCGAACCCGAGTCCGTTGATGATGGGCATCAGCAGAGGCGCCACCATGAGGATCACGGCCGCGGGAGGAATGAAGAAGCCCAGGACCAGGAGCAGGATGTTGATCATGAACAGGATGCCCCATTTCCCGACAGGAAGCTTCAGGATGAGTTCCCCGAGGGCCTGGGTCGCATAAAGGTCGGAGGAAACATAGGCGAAAAGAAGCGCCGCAGCCATGATGAGCAGGATCATGGTGCTCTCGTTCATGGCCTTGATGAAGATCGGCCAGAGCTGCCGGGGCTTGTAGATTCTGTAAATGGTCATGACGAAGAAGAGGGAGAGCACCGCTCCGATGGCGGCTGCCTCACTGGGCGTCGCCCACCCTCCATAGAGGGTGAACATGATCCCGAAAATGATCAGGATAAAGGGCAGCACCTTGATGAGAGAGCGAAATCGTTCTGCCCAGGAATAGGATTCCACCACGCCCCGATCCTCGATGTAGTACAAACCCCGCCTTCGTCCCGGCCGCAGTTTCCGGTAATAGAAGACGGCGCCGACCCAGACGCAGCTCAGGAGGATTTCCAGAAGGCCCGGAAGCACGCCGGCAATGAAACACTTGCCGATGGACGTCTCGGTGGCAACGCCGTACAGGATCATGGTCACGCTGGGCGGAATGAGGATGCCGAACGTGCCTGCATGGGCAATCAATCCCGTGGCAAGGGCCGGAGCATACCCGCGCTTTCTCATCTCGGGGATGCCGATGCCGCCGATGGCCGCGGCCGTAGCAGGGCTCGATCCGCAAAGGGCGGCGAAAATCCCGCACCCGATCATGTTGGCAATACCCAGGCCGCCCGGTACCTTGTAAAGCCACTTGTGCAGCGTCTCATAAAGGTCTCGGCTCGCATTGGAGGCGGCGATGGGAGCGCTGAGAAGAATGAAGAGGGGAATGGCCAGAAGGGCGAAGTTGTCCATGCTGCCGTAAACCACAACGGGCACGGCGCTCAGCAGGTGAGGCGAAAAGATGAGGATGAAGAGAAGTGATATTCCCACCAGGCCGGCCCATATGGGAATTCCTGAAATGAGAAGAAGGAAAGCGCCTCCAAACAACAGAACGGCCAGGGTGTATTCGCTCATGGCAGGCATCCTTTCCGGACGTCATTTCTGTTCAGCGGGAATTTCGATGTCTCTCAACTCAAACCGGGTGGCCTCTTCGGCGATGGTTCCTTTCCTGAGAAGATGAATTTTGTTTCCAATGTGGACCAGGTACTGGAGGAAAAGGAGAGACATGCCGAAGGGGATAAAGAAGTAAGGGATCCAGAGAGGCGGTCCCCATAACGACTCAGAGTGATCGTTTCTGACAAGCGCTTCCCACCACATGGGCCAGGCGTACCATGCGATGACGCCGCAGACGATACAGGAGACGATGGATACGACGATCAGGGTCTTCTCCCTGGTGCGCGCAGAGAGGTGAATGATGAGGAAATCGACGTTGAGGTGATGTTCCCCGATCTGAGCGAAGGCTGCGCCGACAAAACAGGCATACATAAGGAGATAGACGGAAGCCTCGATCTGCCAGATCGTCGATACGCCCAATAGCTTTCGGACGATCACGCCCTCGGTGATGATGAGGGCGGCAGCGACGAGCGCCAGAGCCGCAAGGCCGCCTGTTACATAGCTCAGCCCGTTCACGACTTTTGCAAGAACGCGTACGAGGGTCTTCATGGTTTTCGCCTTTGAGGGTGCGCGCGGGTTAAGTGACGCCCGCCCGGCGGCTTTCGGGCGGGCCGGGAGGCTTCCTGTCTCATTTCATCGCTTCAAGGGCGAGATCGAGCAGTTCCTGGCCTCCCTCGACGGTCTGGGCGAAATCCTTCCAGGCTGTTTTCTTGGCGAACTCCAGCCATACTTCGAACTCGGCTTGGTTCATATAGTGGAGCTCCGCTCCCGCCTTGGTGAATTCCTGGATGAGTTCATCCACCAGGGTCTTGAAGTTTTGCACGATCCAGTTTTCGCTCATCCACTCCGCCACGTCTAGGAAGGCCTTCTGCTGCTCCGGGCTCAACCTTTTCCATGTCTCCATGGACATGCAGAGGTTTTCGGTCATGAACCAGATGGAGTAATCTTTCGGCACGTTGAGGTATTTGAGCACTTCGTAGAGACGGTACGAGACAAAGGATGCCGAAGAGGTGAGCATGGTATCGATCACACCGGTGGCCAGGGCATGGTAGGTTTCCGATGAAGGCATGCTGGTAATGGAGGCACCCGCTTCCCTGAGCATGTACTCGAACTTCTTTCCCGCGGCCCGGAGTTTTGTCCCCTTCACGTCGTCGGGAACCCTGATCTGCCTGACCTTGCTGCCGATGCCGCCGTCAAACCAGGCCCACAGGATATTTTTTACGCCGTTTTGCTCCATCAGGCCTTCGATTTTTTTCCCGATCGGCTTTTTTCGCCATGAAATCCCCTGCTTGACGCTGCTGAGCGTGCAAGGCATGAGGGTCACGGAAAACTGGGGCACTTTTCCCGAAGCATAGTCCAGGGGGAACACGGCCATGTCCAGGGCCCCTTTGCGCATGGCATCCCATTGGTCTCTTGCCTTGAACAGGGACTGGGAGGGGTAGTGGCGGAAGGTGATCTGGCCCTTGGTTTTCTCCGTGACCTTGTCACCGAAGACCCGGCCCATCTGATCCCTCACGTCGCCTGCGGCAAACTGATGAGAAACCTTGAGAACCATGGGCGCCGCACTCGCACTGTCCGTCCAGGCCCAAAAGGCGGCGACAAGGCACAGGGCCAGGAAAAACACACCGGTCAAACCTTTTATTCTTTTCATGGCTTCCTCCTGTTGTTTGAATGGTTTCGGGATCGGCGGGTCAGGCGGCCCGCTGGTGATCGGCCTTTTCCTGTTCCCGGGTGTAAAGATCCACCAGGGCTTCGCACTGGTTGTGGAGGTGGTTTTTCATGGCGTCCTCGGCCTCGAGCGGATCTCCTTTCTGCAAAGCTTCCAGAATCTCCCGGTGCTCTTTCATGGATTTCTCGAAACGGTCTTTGTAGTAGAGCTGCCGATGGCGGTAGAGGAGGACCTTCTGCCTGAGACCGTTCAGGACGTCGTTGAGGACCTTGTTGCCGGATAATTGCTGGATCAACACGTGCAGGTGTTGGTTCGTCTCGAGATAGGCCTCGTGATGTCTTTTCCGGAAATGTTTTTCCAGACTCCGATGAAGCGCCTCGATCTTCTTGAGATCTTCTCCGGCCATCCGTATAGCGGCGAGCCTGGCGCAGGTGCCTTCCAGGGCGCTCATCACCTCGAAAAGATCCTTGATCTCTTGGACGCTCGGCTGGGTTACATAGGCTCCCTTGTGAGGGATGAGGTCGACCAGCCCCTCGGAATGAAGAATGCGCAGGGCTTCCCGCACGGGGGTACGGCTTACGCCCATCAGTTCGGAGAGGTGTTTTTCGTCGATTTTCTGTCCCCTCGAGAGGTCCCCCAGGCGGATCATTTCGCGGAGCCGGGCGGTGACCTCCTGATGAAGGGTCTTGGCCTCAATTTTTTGCACGGTGGTTTCCCCAGGCAGGATAGATTATTTTGTATACATTATAATTTATTACTGTCAAGGAGAAAATGACGGTTTCGCGAAGAGTCCAACACCGTCATTGCGAGGCGCTAAGCGCCGTGGCAATCTCGTTTATCGGTCTAGTTACGGGATTGCCCCTCGGCCGTGAGCTCGGGGCCGAACGGCTTCGCTTTGCTCGCAATGACAACCGGGCGCTTTTGGGACTTTTCGCGAGGCCGTCAATCAAGCTTTGCGCAGGGATTTTTTGGCCGACAAGCTGGGGAAAGGTTCTATTGAGCTACAGCGTTCCGACCCAGAGAACGACGCTGATCCCTTTGCTCCTGTTGGTGATGTGCTGTTTGGCTGGATTGGCGTAAAAGTGAACGGCGTCCCCTTCGGCGAGTTGAACCGCCCGGCTCCCGTGTACGAGTTCCAGGGATCCTTTGAGCACGCAAAGCACTTCCTGGCCGTTTTTCACGGTTTTCCGCACAGGGATCCGTGTGCCGGGTTTAAGAAACAGGACGGCGCTGTCCATCACGGAGCGATTTTCGGGGGGAAGGAATCGGCGAGTTACAAATCCGACAGCGGGAATTTCCACATCCTCCCATTCCCCTTTTCGAATCGCCGCCAGGTTTTCCTGGGTGCCGGCCTGGTTCAGGAGATCGCCGGCGTTGACGCCCAGGGCATGACAGATGCTGACCAGGGTGTCCACCGACGGAGAACTCACGCTGTTTTCCACCTGACTCAAAAAGCCCTCTGAGACACGGGCTTTTTCGGCAACGGATCTCAGCGTCAGTTTTCGTTCTTTTCGATGCTTCCGGATCAAGGCTCCGAGGTTCACGGCGATCGATCTCCTTTTCCCGAGGACGATCTTTACATTAATTAAAAACTTAAGTATTTGTAAACAAGATTTTTCGCCATGCTCTGTTCAAACGGCCCTCTGAGAAATACAGGTTGCATAATCTTGTCTGTTCGGGCCCTTGCAAAATCGTCTTGACATGGCGAAAAATCTTAACTATGAATATTCAGTATTAGTAAAGTAAAAAGACCAAGGAGATGATCATGGAAGGACCGCTCAGGCTCGTGAGGTCGGGAAAAATCAGAGGGATGGAGCATCGTCGCTCGATCTACGAATGGTCGGAAGGATCCGCCTGTCTGGCGATCGATGAAGTCTCCTTCGGCGGGAAAAGCGGGGCCGTGCTTTCCTACTACAACCCCCCGGTTCACCAGGTGGGAAACCCCGCACTCGATGCCTACCTGGAAGGTCTCGACCGCGTTTATGACAAGCGGAACGCATTGGAGTTTCTCATGACGATCGGGGCCAACGATCCTGTCCACGCGGGCGGAGATCTCAAGGAAAGCCTCGAAAAGCTGGACAGGACCCTGGCCATGAAGAGGGACAAAGAACAAACCGGTGCTCCACCGGAAGAGATCGACGGGCTCTACGACTGGGCCGACAGGCGTCTGGAAAAAGGGATCGCCCTTCACGGGAAGGTGAGGAGACTGGCTCGGGATGTGCGCACGGTCGCCGTGTGCGGCGGGGGCACCCGCTTCGGAGGATCGGCTGAAATCCCCCTGATGTCCGACTATCTCGTCGGAGACTCCCGGAGCGGCATGTGCTTCAGCGAGGCGATGATCGGCCTGTTGCCGGGGTGGTCCGGCGTGGCCAGGGCGATCGTCAAAGCAGGGCTCCTGAACGCGCGGTACATGGCCATGACCGGGAAGGAGGTCAAGGCGGGCCAACTCAAGGCGATCGGGATATATAACGCGGTGGTGGATATCCCCCTTGCATTTCCCAGGATGAACAAGACCGGGGACCCCAAGGCCGACAGGGCGGCCTATGCGGAGGCCCTGGCAAGGCACGACGAGGAGACGGGGATGCTCCTGCTCCCGAGGGCGTTGGAGATCGCCACCTGCCCGGCAGAAGCAATTCCAACCGTGACAAAGCCGGTCGCCCTTGCCGGCGAATCGGAGATCGCCGAGGAAGTCAAGAGAAGACAGGACCCCGAGACCTATGCTTCCATCCGGGGAAGGCCCCTCAAAGAGGTCGGCGGGGAGATGGGGAAACTGGGTAGACCCCTGGCCCCCCAGTCGGTCCAGGCTCTTTCGGATCTCCTGGGGAGCTACACGCCGAGCGGGTTCGATGAGTCGTCCTTTGTAAAAAGAGAAGCGGATGCGGACGCCAGGCTGTACAGGGATCCAAAATTTCGTGCAGGGCTGACAGCCACGCTCGAACAAAAGGTGGCGGATTTCAGGGAGGAATCGTGAGATGAGACCGTATTTTCAGAACATGCATCCTATGGGGAAGGCGCTTTCCGACAAAGAGAAAAAGCAGGCGGAGGCAAACGCCCGGGAAATCTCGGCCGTGGATCAGGTGATCGCACAAGCCGTGGAAGATCGAAAGAAGACCGGACTTCCGGCGGAAAAGCTTCACAAGCGAGGGGAGAAGACAGGGTGGGAGCGCATCGACCTTCTGGTGGATCAGGGGACCTTTCTCCCGCTCAACAGCCTTTACGATCCGGAGTTCAACCAGGAAGGAACGACGGGGGTCATCACGGGGCTGGCGCAGATATCGGGCCGGTATGCCGTGGTCATCGCCTCGGACAACAAGGTTCTTGCAGGAGCCTGGATACCGGGGCAGCGGGAGCATGTGTTCAGGGCCCAGGACATGGCGGAGAGGCTGAACATTCCTCTCGTCTGGGTGCTCAATTGCAGCGGCGTCAAGCTCACGGAACAGGAAAAAGTCTATGCGGGCAGGCGTTCGGGCGGGCGGACCTTCTTCAGGCACGCCGAACTGGCCGAGAAAGGCATCCCGGTCATTGTCGGGATGTACGGCACGAACCCGGCGGGCGGAGGATATCATGCCATCAGCCCGGCGATCATTTTCGCCCACGAGAAATCCAACATGGCGGTGGGGGGCGGAGGCATCGTGAGCGGCATGTCCCCCAAGGGGTTTTTTGATCTGGATGGCGCCGAGGCCGTCATTGACGCCACGAGGAAATTCAAGGAGGAACCGCCGGGCGGCACGAAAATCCACTATGAGAAGACCGGGTTCATGCGCCGGGTCTTTGATACGGAGGAGGGGGTCTTGGAGGCCGTCAGGACGTGCATGGCCGGCATGCCCCTGTATGATCCATCCACATTCAGAGTGGCGGAGCCTGCATCGCCCCTGTATCCGCCGGAGGATCTCAATTACCTGGTGCCCTTCAATCAGAAGAGGACCTACGGCATCGAGCAAGTCCTGGCCCGCCTCTTTGATGCAAGCGAGCACATGGAGTACCGCCCTGATTACGGGCCTGAGGTGTACTGCGGGGTTGCCAGGATCGACGGCTTCCCTGTGGGCGTGATCGCCAATCGCCAGGGTTTCCTGGGAAAAGAATACCCGTCTTATACGAAGGGTGCGTACACGGGAATCGGGGGAAAGCTTTACCGGGAAGGGCTCATCAAGATGAACGAAATGGTCATGTTCTGCGGCCGTGACAAAATCCCCATCATCTGGTTCCAGGATACGAGCGGCATCGACGTGGGAGACATCGCCGAGGCCGCGGAGCTTCTCGGCCTCGGCCAGTCCCTGATCTACTCCATCGAAGATTCTCATTTGCCCATGCTCTGCGTGGTTCTCCGCAAAGGGACCGCTGCGGCCCACTACATCATGGGCGGGCCCCAGGCCACGCGGAACAACGCCTTCACCCTCGGGGTGGGCACCACGGAAATCTACGTGATGCACGGTGAGACCGCGTCTGTGGCCGCCTTTGCGCGACGGCTCGTCAAAGAAAAGGACTCGGGAAGACCCCTGGAGCCCGTGATCGACAGCATGAATGCCCTTGCGCAGCAGTACTACGATCAATCCCGGCCCATTTACTGCGCAAAAGCGGGACTGGTCGACGAGATTGTGCCCATGGCCGGGGTGAGGGACTACTTCGTTGCCTTTGTCAGGAGTTGCTTCCAGAATCCGAGAAGCCTTTGTCCCCATCATCAGATGCTGCTGCCAAGGTCGATAAAGGGGTGAGAAACGGTGCACGGCGCAAGGAAAAATGCATTTGGAAGGGTAATCAACCCTTGGACCTTGAGCCCTGCGCCTTGTGCCGCGCCATCAAACCACTCCGGTAGTCAAGTACACCATTCTTTACTGAAACGACGCCGGTTTTTAGGAGGAGATATATGAGTGAGCATGACATGTTCAAAGTGAATGCCAGGATGCCCAAAAAGGCGAGGCTCGGCGACATAACCGTCCGCGACGGCTTCCAGCACGAAGAGGTGTTCATTCCCACGGAAGCGAAAATCTATTATTTGCAGGAACTCGCCCTGGCCGGGGTAAAAAGGCTCGAAGCGACCAATCTGGGGAACCCTCGCGTGATGCCCCAGTTCAAAGACGCGGAGGAGGTGCTCAAGGGGCTGCACGATGAGTTCTTCACCCGGCGGCTCGGTAAAAAGGGCATCAAGCCCGAAGAGGTTGAATGGACCGCGGTGACCATCCGGGAAACGGGGGTGGATCGGGCCATTAGGCTCAAAGAACAGGGCTACGGTCCGAATCGCGTTCTCATGATGGTTTCCACCGACGAACAGCACCATTTCGCCAACAGCGGGACCACCCTGCCTGAATACTGGAAAGAAGCGGAACGGTGTATCAGGAAGTGCAAGGATGCGGGCATCAAGATGTGCGGCACGGTGAGCACCATCTGGGGCAGCCCCATCTCGGGTCCCACCCGGTTCGAAGATGCCGTGGAATTTACGAAGCGATGGTTGAGCATCGGCGCCGACGATATCGAGCATGCCGATCACGACGGTTCCGCACCTCCCAATCAGGTTTATCGCTACTTCTCCATGATTTTGGACGAGCTTCCGAACCCGGACCTGCATGTGGCACACTTCCACGTGACCCGGGGCTGGGGCATGGCCAATGTGCTGGCCGCGCTTCAGGCGGGCATCGAGATTTTCGAGGGCACCTTGGGCGGCTTGGGCGGACAGCCGGCCAACTTTCTGGACCGTGTCCCTGTGCCCGGCACGGGCTCTTACTATTACAGGGACCCCAACGTGGTGGGGCTGGCCACCTTTGAAGACATGTGTGTCATGCTTGACGAGATGGGCGTTGAGGTGGAAGGCATCGACATCGATCGGATCCTGGAACTCGGCACCCTGATGGAGAAGACCATCGGCAGGAGGCTCCGATCCGAGGCTATCCTCAACGGCAGGATACCCAAGGAGCCCAGGGAGGAGTTCAAAAGGGCTGGGCTTCCCGCTGTGAAGACAAAGTTGGGGGAAAAGCCGGGTCAAATTATCCCGGAGGGCTGGTCGGAAAAAGCGGTGGTGCCGCCGGAAATGCTCAAAAGGAAGTAAGAAAGATCTCTACGTCGAAATGGATCTTCCTGAGTTGACCCAAAAAGCGTGCCCGTCTGTAGGAGCGAGCTCCTGCTCGCGATCGCGACCGGCCCTTCGAGAGCCTCAGGGTGCTGAGCAACGTAGAAGCAGAGGTCGCTCCTACAAAGGCAGTCTTGGCGGCCTCGTAAACGCTCATGACACGGATATCTTGTCGCCCCCGCGCATGAGAATCCCCCCTGGCCCCCCTTTTTCAAAGGGGGGAAGTTTCCTCCTATCCTTCTTCCTCCCCCTTTAGCAAAGGGGGATCGAGGAGGATTTTCACGGTAAAAAGTCCGGAAACAGGGACTTGGTCATTGCGAGCCCTTCGACTTCGCTCAGGATAAACTCCGCGAAGCCGTCTTCTTGAGGCTGATCCTGCTGTAGAGTTCCTGTTCAACGAATCGGCCGATCTTCCTTACCTTTTCAATGTCGATCCCCGTGCGGACGCCCATGGTTTCAAAGAGGTCCAACAGCCCCTCGGTGGGCTGGTTCCCGGGCGCGCCCGTGACACAACCCCCGGTTCCTCCCATCGAGGCATCGAAGCGCCTGATGCCGATGTCGTAAGCGACCCTGCTGTTGGCGAGGGCTCGATCACCCTGGACATGATGGGGATGATACCCAAGCCTTTCTACAATCTTCCTTTTCCTTGCTCCGACGACCCTTTCCAGCAAGTTCGCCGTTTCCTTTTCCCCGGCAACACCCTGGAGGTCCGAGAGGGTCACCGTCACGGCACCCCGGTCAAGGAGCATGTCGATGTGGGCATTCAGTTCTCGGTCATCGGGTCTGAGCACTTCGCCTTCAGGGTGAACCCGGTAGCCGAAGGCGGCGGAAATGTAAGCCGCCACCCTGATGTTCCCCCGGGCGGCATCCCGGAGGATAGCCCCATGTTCGTGCACGGTTTCCTTGATGCTTCTTCCGAGGTTGAGGAGATTGTGGGCTTCGACGGCACTGAAGAAGATGCCGAGGGTGTGATTGTAGCCGCCGGGGCCGAGATCACAATTCAGGAATCTCCTGTAACCGGAAAGATTGGGGACCAAGGTGATCAGATGGACGTTTTCGAGCCTGCCGATCCCTTCGGCGATCTTCTTGATGGATGCTTCATCCATGGCCGGGGCGATGCGCGGATGAGCGAAGGAGAGGACCTCCAGGTTGAGGAAGCCCGCTTCAACAAGCTTTAACGCGATCTCTATCCTGATTTGGGGAGTGAACACATGAAGAAAAGAGGCCGGGACGTTCTGGCCGTATTCTCTCAGGGTCACATCCGTGATGACCACGTCGTTGATATCCCGTTCACCCACAGGGCATCATCACTCCGGCCCTTCTTTCACGCTTCTTGCGCGCCGAGTTCCTTGACCGTCCTCTCCAGCGATTCCATGTCTTCCACGTTCAGGGTGGGCACAGGGGAGCCGATGTCCCTGATCATGTTGGTGAGCACTTTCTTCGGCCCCACCTCGATGAAAAGATCGGTTCCGTTCTCGACCATTTTCTCGATCGCACGACGCCAGTTCACGCAGGTGAAGATTTGCTCATAGAGCTCTTTCTTGATGTGGGCAGGGTCTACGATGGCCTCTGAGGTCACATTGGCGATCACGGGGCGCTCTGAGATGTGAATCTCACTGCCATGGAGCTCTTTTTTGAATCGGTCCGCTGCAGGCTTCATCAGCGGGCTGTGGAACGGTCCCTCGACTCGCAGGATCGTGGGGATCAATCCTTCTTTCTTGATTTTCTTGCCCAGTTCTTCCAGGTTCTTTTTGAATCCGCCGACCACGATCTGGCTTTTCGTGTTGATCAGGGTGACATACACCTGGGTTTCCTTGACCATGTCTTCGATCATGCTGAGCTGGAGCTCCTTGCCACGGTTGACGATGGCCATGAGGCCTGCATCAGGATAGGCGCCGCTGAACTCGGTGATGAAGTTCGCCCTCTTTTGAACGAGGTCCATGCAGGTCTTGAAATCCATGGCTTTCCCCACGGCGAGGGCCGTGTATTCTCCAAGACTGTGGCCGGCGAGAAAGGCGACATTGCATTGAACTCCAACGTCCCTGCACATTTCCTCGAAGATTTTGTAGCAGGCATACCCCGTCACGAACACGGCAGGCTGGGTGTACTTGGTCTTGTCAAGGTCGGCCCGGTGCATCAGCTTCGAGCCGATCAGGGGCTTCTTGAAACACTTGTCCGCCATGTCGTAGCCGACCACGGAGCCGGCTTCATCATAGACGTCCCGGACCAGTTTGAAGCGGTCGTACAAATCCTTGCCCATTCCGACGTATTGAGATCCCTGTCCGGGAAAGACAAGGGCGATTTTCTTGTACTTCATAAATCAACTCCTTTTTGAGGCCCGCCGAAGCGGCAGGCTTGATGTACACATAAATAATGAATAATACACTAAAACGGCACTCATCGGAAGGCAAAAAGTGCACTTTCTTTCCGGGCGTTGCGTCAAACGTCCTCTTCCAAGACCACCCACAAAAACGGCCTGCACCATGAACGCAATTTCAGGAAGCGACCGAAGCCCATCTCCGTTCACCCTGAGGTATCGAAGGGTGAACGCAGACCTGGTCTCCAGTTGTCGGACATTCCCCTCTGTGCGGTCTCACACGGGAAGTCTCTCACGGAATCGGCTTGGCCTCGTCGATGAGCATGATGGGGATGTCATCCTTGATCTCATAGAGAAGCTTGCACTTGTCGCAGATGAGCCCATCGCCGGTTTCATTCAAATAGATGTCCCCTTTGCACTTGGGACAGGCCAGGATATCCAGGAGTTCTTTGCTGATAGCCATCGTCTTTCACCTTTGTTCCATGAGTTTTTTTACCGTGCCAAACACCGCTTCCACGGTGATGCTCTTCATGCAGGTCAGGTGCGGGCATTTCTTCCTGAAGCAGGGACTGCACTCCAGGTCTTTTCGTATCACGGTGTGTCCTTTTCCATAGGGACCGGTCCGCCATGGCGCTGTAGGTCCAAAGAGCGCAACGACGGGCACCCCCATGGCTGCGGCGATGTGCATCGGTCCGGTGTCGGTCGTCACGACCAAGCGGCATCGGGTGAAGAGGTAAGCCAGTTCCCGGAGTGTCGTTTTTCCCGCCAGGTTGAGAGGCCGAGGATTCAGGGTTTGGATGATTCTTTCAACCACCGGGGAATCGGAAGGGCTCCCTGTGAACAGAACTTTGCAGGACAGCTCTTGGCTCAACCTTTCCGAAAGCTCGGTAAAACGCTCTTCCTTCCAGAGTTTCGTCACCCACCTGGCCATGGGGTTAATGGCAATGAGGGTGTCTTCAGGGCTGACGTGCTCCGCCAGCAGGCGGTCGATCCCGTCCTTGTCCACGGCCTGAAGAGGAATCTTGCCCTCCCAGGAGTTGATCCTGCAACCGAGGTACTCGGCGGCCTGCAGATATCGGTCAAGGGCGTGGCGGTTGTAGTCGAAGGGATAGGGCCGGTCTGTGAGGAACAACATGCTTCCCTCCTTACCGCCCGTAAAGCCTATTTTTCTGCGTCCCCGGGCGAGGCCGGTGAGGAGCCCGCTCTTGAAAAGACCGTGAAGGTCGATGACAAGATCATACCTGTGAGACCTGAGATTGCGGACAAAGCGCTTGATCTCCGAGATGGCGGCCGGCCGGTCTCCCTGTGAAAGCAGTCTTTTTTGCCACGATTTTCGGAAGGAGACCATCACGTGGTCAATGTCCTTGTGCCCTTCGATCATGGGGCCCGCCTCTTCCTCCACGAGCCAGTCGATCCTGGCTTCAGGGAAGTTCCGCCTCAGCACTTCAAGCAAGGGGAGCGTGTGGACCACATCACCGATAGCACTCAGTTTGACGAGCAGAATGCTACGGGGTGGATCGATATCGATGAGCCTCTTCTCCATGAATAATCCACTGTACGGCATCGAGGAGGTCGCGGGCAATATGGATCGGTTTTGCCTGCTTTTTTGGAAGAACGTGTTCAATCTCTCCCAGGCCGTAACCGGTTTTTACCATGATACCCGGGATTCCCGCTCGATGAGCAAACTCCATGTCCGAGCTCATGTCGCCTACCATGAAAGAGCGGGAAAGATCGATATCAAAGGACCTGCAAGCCTGGTCGATAAGACCGGTCTTGGGTTTCCTGCATTCGCAGTTTATCGTGAACTCCGGCACAACGCCCTCAGGATGATGAGGACAGAACAGAATATCGTCCAAGGCTGCATCGGCCTCTTGTTTGAGTCTCTGCTTAAGAAAGTCGTGAACCTCCTGGACGAGATGAAGGGGATAGTAACCTCGGGCGATCCCGGACTGGTTCGAGACGACGATGGCAAGGAAGCCCAGATCATTGAGCAGGCGTATCGCATCCGGAATGCCTGGAAGGATCTTGAACCGGCTGATGTGGTTGATGTACCCCATCTGCTCGTTGATCGTCCCGTCTCGGTCCACAAAAACCGCGGCCCTTTTCATTCCTATGCTCTATGCCTCCGTGCTCCCTGTGAGAGACCAGGCTCCTCCTTCCACCTCGACTCTGAGTTTTTCCATGACCTCCCACACTTCGTCCGCCTGTACCGAGAGGAGGCAGCGGTAGCCGATCCGGCATTCCGGTTTCAGGCAGGGGGAGCAAGCGAGATCGTGCTTCACAATTCTTGCGTGCCGGCCTCTCGGCCCGGTTGCAATAGGGTCGGTCGAGCCGAAAATGGCGACCGTGGGGACTCCAAGAGCCGCTGCGACATGCATCAGACCCGAATCGTTGCTGACGAAAATCCGGCACCTGCGAATAAGAGCCATTGCCTCGCCGAGGGAGGTTTTGCCGCAAAGATTCAAAACCTCATACTTCATGGCCCGGGATAAATCCGAGCACGTTGCGCCGTCCTTTTCGCTGCCAACGAGCACGACCTTGGCGCCCCACCGCCCGCACGACCAGTCTCCAATGGCGGCGAACCGTTCCACAGGCCAGCGTTTGGCAGGGCCGAAGATTGCACCCGCGCCCAAGCCGACAAGGAAGTCCCCTTCCGTAACACCGTGGGACGAAAGCAGTCCACCAATCGCCCCAGCTTCTTTTTCCCCCACATGAAGATGTGGCTCCATGGTGGGTGCCATCCAGCCCATTGCCCGGAGAATGGCGAGGTAATATTCCACCTGGTGTTCTTTCAGGATCTCCTCATCCCTGATGACCGCATGGGAAAGGAGGAGCCTTCGTCCGTCCGTGTTGTAACCGACTCGGAGGGGTACGCCTCCCAAATAGGCGAGGAGTGCGGCTTCGAAGGCATTCTGAAACAGGACCGCAAGATCGAACTTGAGGCTTCTTATCAGACGAATGACCCGGAGCACCTCGGCAAAGTCCTTTGAAAAACCCCGGCCCTTTGGATAGGGAAGGATCTCATCCACACCGGGATGTTTTTCAAAGAGTGGGGCTACCCATGGCCTGACGAGGACGGCGATGTGGGATTCGGGAAAATTGATTCTGAGGGTGTCCAAGGCAGGCATGCACATGACCACGTCACCGACCCAGTTCGTGGCGCGAACTATGATACGACGGATCCTGTTTTTGTCAATGGGCCCGCCTCCCGCAACTTTCATGTCCTGTCCCTTCCAGTCTAAGCCTTTGCCCTCAGATTTCTTCCAGGTATTCCATGATTTCACTATTCCATCATTCCATTTTCAACGTTCCACCTTTGACGGCTTCGTAAAAAGCCCCGTTCGCCCTTCTATACATCAGGGCGAACGCTTCCCGGTTAGGCTAAGTTCCTGATTTTCCGTTCATGGTGATGTATAGAACCATGAACGGAAACACGCCCGCGGACTTTTTACGAGTTCATCACCTTTCCACGATCCCAACACTCCACTACGCCTCCCGCTGCATCGGCAGCGGGCAGTAGTTTTTCGTCTTCCACCTTTTGTGAAACCAGAACCAGTGATCAGGATATTTTCTCACGTACTTCTCGATGACGCGTGTGAATATTTCCGTGTTGTCCTCCACGTCCCTCGTCTTGTCGCCCGTTCGCCGGAGTTCCAGCGCTTTTTCAAAGATCACCCGATACCGGCCGTCCTCCTGTCTGACCAGGAAAATCGGTACCACGGGCGTTCCGGTCTTGAGGGCAAGCAGGGCCAGTCCTTTGTTCGTGCAGGCCCATCGGCCCAGAAACGGCACGTATACCCCCTCATACCAGTCCACGTTCTGATCAAGGAGGATTCCCACGAGTTTGTTCTCTTTCAAGGCGCCCAGCAGTCTCCTCATGGCTCTCTGCTTGGGAATGACCTCGGTGCCGAACAGGGAGCGCATCTCATAAATGAGGCGATCGAGAGGCGCGAAATCAGCCGGCCTGGCCAGAACGGCGAGGTTGCCAAAATAAAGGGAACCGGCGGCACACAGGAACTCCCAATTCCCGAAGTGTGCCGTGAGAAAGAAGGCGCCCTGTTTCTTGCTCAAGGCGCCGAGCAGGTTCTCCTCTCCCTCGGAGACGAAATATCGGTCGAGGTTGTCGCGGGTCATGCGAAAGATGTAGGGGATTTCGAGGAACATCCGGCCGAAATGCATGTACACCCTCTTAACGAGTCTCCTCGCCTGCCTTTCCGTGATACCGGGGAAGCTTTGCTTGATGTTTTCCAAAGCGACATTTTTCCTGCTCATGGGGATGAGGTAGGCAAGCATACCCAATGCCTTCCCGTGGAACCGGGCGATGGGATAGGGGATGTAGGACATCATCCATATAGTCAAACGCATCACTCTGTAAATCATTTCGTCTATCATCTCTTACTGCGTACTTACTGCACGCTGCCTCCTGTCTCCTGTGTCCTGTCTTCTGAGTTCTGTATTCTTATTTTGACCATATTGAAAAAAGTTTTTCTGTCGGCGAGCAGCTCGAATTTGACGGTAAGGAAAGACAGCTTATCCTCGTGGACCCCCAGGTTTTCGAAACGCACCCAGTCCTTTTCGGTCGTCATCAGGCAATCCGCAGCGCCGGCACTCAGAATCATCGCCTCTATTTCTGCACGGGTGTAAGGGTGATGGTCGCGAAAAGCTCTAAAAAAAATGATCTCAGCTCCGAGTTTTGTCAAAGTATCCCTGAACTGTTCAGGCTTTGCGATTCCGCAAAAGGCCGCCACCCTCTTTCCAAGCAGAAAGGCGGGGCCGAACCTTTTCCATGAGCGCGGGAACACGACCTTCTCCGGCAAGTGCCGGCTTCGAAAAAGGGATTTCCCCGGGAACTTCTTTCTCAAGAAGTCTACGAGAATCGATGCGGAGCCCTCGCCGGATCGGGTGAGAATGAAGGCATCAGCTCTTGCCAATTGATTCACCGGTTCCCGAAGAGGTCCCCAGGGCAGAAGATGCAAGTTCCCGAAGGGCCGGGTCGCGTCGAGCAGGACGATGTCCAGGTTTCTTTCAAGGCCTAGATGCTGGAAACCGTCGTCGAGGAGGAAGAAATTCGTTTTGTGCTTCCCGTGGCTCAAGAGGCCAGCTTCGTAGCGAGACTTCGAAACGATCACCGGAACACCTTTGAGCTTTCTTGCCAGCAAGTAGGGCTCATCCCCTGACTCGGCAGGGGTGCAGAGTATCGCCTTACCGTCGGAGACCTCAAGAACTTTTTGGCCGCTCTTTCTTCCATATCCTCTGGAGAGGATGGCCGGTTTGTGACCCTGATCGAGAGCCCATTCTGCGATCATGGCGGCTGCAGGGGTTTTGCCCGTGCCTCCAACGGTCAGGTTGCCGAGGCTCAAGACGAAACCCGGGAGCCTCTTCTTGGGTGGCGGAAAGCGCCTCCTGAGCCTCACGCCCAGGCCGTAGAGAAAAGAAAGCGCAGCCAGGGGCAGGGTCGCCGGCGTGAATCGGTTTTGATCGTGTATCCTCGCCCAATCCATCAGCATCGTTCAGTTACCGTCGGGAAACTTGATGAGTTCGTAAAAAGTCGTCACCCCGTTGAAAAACGGGGTCCAGGTATTTTGTAAGTCGCTAAAAACACTGGATTCCGGCTTTCGCCGGAATGACGAAAACCGGGGTTTTCGGACTTTTTACGAGACCGTCAAACTTGACAACTTGATAAATTAAAGCTAAAATTAAGTCAATTTCTAATAAAAAAACTAACTTCTTGACATTTAAATTACAAATGAGACCGAGCCTTTAGTAGGGCTTGACAGCCGATTCGGGCCCTCGCGAACCGCAAATGAGCACGGAAACGCCGGAGAATCATAACAAGGAGTTATGTAAAAACCAATATCTATCTCCAGGAGGAAGCCGTGCAAAGAAAGGTGAGGTGAATAGGGGAGGTGTGCCTCATGAAGCATTCTCCGTCAAGCATTGCCGCCATCGTGGTCTGCTCGGCCGTCATTTTCGTTCTTTCCGCGTGCCAGGATATGTTCAAGGGCATGGGCGAAATGATGCTTCTTCAGCAGAAGCTGGCCCAGGAATTCAACACACAGAATATCGGCGTCAACCTGAGCAACGGCACGCACCTGAGCGTGAGCTTCCATAACTCGCAGCTCGCGGAGTTACCTGAATCCGACCAGGAGCTGAAGGCCCGCGAGATCGCCCTGTTTGTCCGTGACCACTACGAAGGGTACAAGAAACTCTCATCTATTTCCGTGGTGTTCATCCAGCAAAACCAGTATGGCCCTGTTTCTGTCACAAAAAATCAAGGGATTTTTTCATTTATGCCCCCTGAGTTGGAAGCGGAGCTCCCTGGCGGCCAGACCGAACAGCGAAAGATCTGATCGATGAGGAAGCGCTGACCGGAAACTCGATTTGACGACGCGAGGGCCGGGCCGTCCGTCCGCAGCAGGGCATGCGCCCGTCGAGGAACCTTTGACCCTGGACACGAACAAGCCGATGATTTGGATCGTAGACCAGCAGCAGTGGCCGCGGGCGCTCCTGCGCGCCGAGTTGCTCGAACGAGGTTATGAGGCCATCGGTTTCGAGGGAGTGAATGAGGCGCTGGATGCCTTCCGTCACCGCCTGTACGGGAGACCCCGGGTGATCATCCTCGAGCTAAAAGAGCTTGAGGAAGGCGAAGATGTCTGTGCCCTCGTGGAGTTGGGTATCCCCACCATCCTTCTCGCAGGAGCCCGGGAATTTGAGAGAGCGAGTTGCAGGGAAAGGGGGCGAACCGCTCTATTGAAGCGGCCCTTGAGCATCGACCGGGTAGTGAAAGAAGTGGACAGGCAGTTAGAGATCTTGAAGGAGCCGTGAGGAGAAGTGAGGGATGGACAGTGAACGGGAAATCAAGATAGAAAAAGGCTATGTCCCCGGTTCCATCGGTCGGATTTCCGAACTCCATGGTACTTACTACCACGAGCATTGGGGGTTCGGGCTGTATTTTGAGGCAAAGGTGGCCACGGAGCTCTCGGAGTTTCTCCGGCGATATGATGGGCAAAGGGACGGAATTTGGATCTCCACGGTCAATGGGCGTGTAGAAGGTTCAATCGTGATAGACGGCATCCATGGTGACAAGGAAGGCGCTCACCTGAGGTGGTTCATCCTGTCCGATGTTTTGCGGGGAACGGGAGTAGGGAAGAAGCTGATCAGCAGAGCCATGGAGTTTTGTCGAAGCAAGGGTTACAAGAAAGTGTACCTCTGGACCTTCGAAGGCCTTCATGCTGCGAGACACCTATACGAAGAGGCCGGCTTCAAACTGGCGAAGGAACAAAGGGGACTGCAATGGGGTGCCGAGGTCAACGAGCAATACTTCGTGCTGCAAACCGAGTGACGGGGAAGGGCATGCCCTGATGATGTTGAGACCTAAACTTCCGGCCATTGACGATGAGGAAGGTGAAGAGGTTCCGGAAGGGCTTCCCCCGATTGTGGACGCCCATGTCCACATCTTTCCCGGGAGCATCTTTTCCGCGATTTGGTCGTGGTTTGACGAAAACGCTTGGCCTATCCGGTACCGTATGAGCTCTTCAGAGGCCCTACGATTCCTCCTGGCTCGAGGTGTGCGGCATGTCATCGCCCTTCAGTATGCGCACAAACCCGGCATTTCTCCGGTGCTGAATCGGTACATGGCGAAAAAATGCAGAGAATTTTCCGACAGAATCACGGGCATGGCGGCCGTCTTTCCCGGTGAGCCGGATGCAGAGAAAATTCTCAAGGAGGCATTCGGCCAGGGATTGAAAGGCGTGAAACTGCACGCTCATGTCCAGTGTTTTGACATGAACGGCAAGGAAATGGATGCTCTCTACGATTTGTGTCAATCGGAGCAAAAGCCCATGGTGATGCACGTCGGTCGAGAGCCGAAAAGCGAGGCGTACCGGTGCGACCCCTATCAAATCTGCAGGGCCGACAAGCTGGAGAGGGTCTTGAAAAGCTTCCCCAAACTAAGGATATGCGTGCCGCATCTGGGATTCGACGAGATATCCTCTTACAAGCAACTGATCGAAAAGTATGACAACCTCTGGCTTGATACGACCATGGTCTTAGCGGATTACTTCCCAATAAGGGGTGCGATCGAACTGGCGAGTTTCAGGGCGGAAAGGGTCATGTACGGATCGGATTTCCCCAATATCCCCTATGCCTGGGACAGGGAACTCACCTGGCTGGAGAGGTCGGGCCTACCGCGAGAGAATCTGGAATGGATTTTGGGGAAAAGCGCCGCCGGATTTTTTCTTTATCCATGAGATCCTAAGATGAGATTCTAAAACCTGAACCCGTGATGCTTTCGGAAAAGGTATGAAAATGGAGAAAAGACAAAACCTTGCATTCAAAGAGCCCGAAGGCTATAAGACACCAGGGAAGATGGAGGCAAAATGATGAGTGATCGAAATGCGGGAGGGGCACTCGTTCTCGGGGTTTTTCTTTGTGCAGGGCTCATCGCCCTCGGAACCATCGTTTCCAATGGAATCATGAAGATGAAGGCCCTCGAAAGAACGGTCAGTGTCAAGGGCCTTTCCGAGAGAGAGGTCCCGGCCGATGTCGCAATCTGGCCCATCAGGTTCAACGAGGTCAACAATGATCTCAATGCACTTTTTTCCTCCATCCAGAACAAGAATGCGCTGGTCGAGAGTTTCCTGAAGGAAAGCGGTTTCAAGGATGAAGAAATTTCGGTTTCCGTGCCGGCGATCGTCGACAGGCAGGCCCAAGGATACTCGGACGCTGCAAAAATACCGTTCAGATATTCCGGCAGTTCCTCTATTACGGTCTACTCGACGAATGTGGAAGCGGTGCGGAAAACCATGAACCATGTGGTGGACCTGGGAAAGAAAGGGATTGCGATCGTGGGTCAGGACTATCAGACCAGAACGGAATTCCTGTTCACGAAACTCAACGATGTCAAACCGGCCATGATTGAGGAAGCGACACGGAATGCCAGGGACGTGGCTGAGAGGTTTGCGAAAGATTCGGACAGCAGGCTGGGGAAGATCAAGAGGGCCGGTCAAGGTCAGTTCACGATCAGCGACAGGGACAGCAACACGCCACACATAAAGAAAGTCAGGGTGGTGTCGACCGTCGAATACTATCTGTCGGACTAGCGCTTGATTGCATGAGTCCTGGTGTCATTTCGAAGAAGCGAAGCGACTGAGAAATCCAATGCGAAGCATTGTCCCGAACAAAGTGAGGGATCTCCCAGTGGCGAGAAAGGCTTCTTCGATCCGCCTCCGGCCCTCTCGGGACGACTCGCGACCAACTCGGAGTTCTCCCTTCGGTCCAAATGACAAGAAAATAAGGACGCTCGTTGAACGAACTTGATGCAAGGATTCCGTGGATCTGCCGGCGACATTGAAACTGGTGATATTCATTGCAGCTTCGGCCGGGGTTGTCTATGTGTCGCGTTCGTCCCTGCTCAGTCTTAAGACCCATGGGTTCTGCCGCTTTCTTGCATGGGAAGCCATCCTCATCCTGACATTGCTCAACGTCGACTTCTGGTTCTATAAGCCTTTTACGCTGCCTCGGGTGATCTCTTGGCCTCTCTTGTGTATTTCCCTTTTTTTGGTCATACACGGCTTTCGGTGGTTGCGCAGGGTGGGCAAACCCGATGACAGGCGACAAGACGCCTCATTGATCGGAGTGGAAAAAACGACCGTCCTCGTTACCGAAGGAGCGTACCGATACATCCGGCACCCTCTTTACAGCTCGCTGCTTTTCCTGGTGTGGGGGGTGTTTTTCAAATCGCCGTCCTGGTCCGGGGTCATTCTGGCCTTTGCGGCAACCGCCTTTCTAACGGCTACGGCGAAGATCGAGGAGTCTGAGAACCTGAAGTACTTTGGGGAAGCCTATCGGGAGTACATGAAGCGAACGAAGATGTTCCTGCCTTTTGTCGTTTGAGGTGTCTTGGCGCTTTTGAGCGTGTGGTGAAGGCGAAGGAAGTCGGCGCGGAGGCATGAAAGCCTTGGAAGTCAGCGAAAAGGAATTTGACAGGCTCGTCGAGCGGGTGATCCGGCGTATTCCTGAGGAGATCCGGCAACACCTTGAAAATATCCTCATCACCGTGCAAAGGCGGCCGTCCAGGGAGATCCTCGAGGAAATGGACATGGACCCGGATGAACCGCTCTTGGGCATATACTGGGGCGTTCCCCTCACGGAACGGTCGGTCACATCCCCTCCCGAGTTTTCCGACACCATTTTCCTGTTTCAGGAACCTCTCGAGGAGATGTGTGATACCCTGGAGGAACTCGAGGAGGAGATCGAGATCACGGTGGTCCACGAAATCGCCCACGCCGTGGGAATCGACGAAGAAAGGCTTGGCGAACTGGGGTATGAGTGAACTCATGGCGGGCCTGACCAGGGGACTTCTTGTTGGACCAGGGTGATGAATCGACGGCGCATATCTACAGGTTTCCGGAGGAAAAGAGGGCATGGACAAAGAGGCATTGAAAAAGCTTGCCGGGGATCCCAGGTTCATCCCCGGGATCTACAACTACTGTGACAGGTGGTGTGAGCGCTGTGCCATGACTTCGCGGTGTCTGAACTATGCCATGGGCGAGGAAGAGTTTGCCGATCCTGCGACGCGGGACATGAACAACCGGGCTTTCTGGGAGAAACTCGGAGAGTCCTTCCGGCTCACCCTCGAGATGGTCAGAGAGACGGCGGAAGAGATGGGAATCGATTTGGACGACATCGACCCTGAAGAATACCGTGAGAAAGAACAGCTTATGGATGAGATGGCCGAAAGCCATGAATGCTGTCGCCTTGCAAAAGATTACTCGCTGATGGTCAAGACCTGGTTCGATGGTGCAAAAGAACTCTTCGGGGAAAGGGCGGAAGGAGAAGGCGAGGAAAAAGATCCGGAGGAGGGTAGCCTGGGGGACGCCGTTGAGGTGGTGCATTGGTATCAGCACCAGGTCTATGTCAAGCTCATGAGAGCCGTCAGGGGACAGTTGGAAGAACGATCCGAAGAGCCGGATGAATTTCCCAAGGACTCAGACGGTTCCGCGAAAGTGGCGCTCATCGGGATGGACCGGTCCATCGGGGCTTGGGGTGAGATTCGCCGGCACATGCCGACCGGCAAGGACAAGGTTCTGGAAATCATCAGGCATCTGATCGCACTCAGAAAAAAAACCGAGAAGGCTTTTCCTGAGGCGCGGAACTTCATTCGCCCCGGACTGGATCCCATTGAACTCAATGGGTGAGATCGGGATCAAGGGAAAGCGCAATCTCATTCATCACCCGCTCAAGGGCTCCCCGGTTGCTCTCCACGAACCGCTTAGCGCTCGCTCCCATGCGGGCCCTCTTCTCCGGATCAGACAAAAGCGCCCGGACAGCCTGCAAGAGTTGTTGCGCATCATGGACCCGTATTCCCCCTCCGGCTTCGAGCAGCGCTTCGGCCATGATCTTGAAATCATCCGTGTGGGGGCCGAAGAGGACCGGGCAGCCGAAGCTTGCCGGTTCGAGAAGGTTGTGCCCCCCTTCGCGCACCAGGCTCCCTCCCACGAAGCTGACATGGGCGATTGCGTAAACGCGGCCCAGTTCCCCCATGGTATCCAGGACGAGCAGATCAAAGGGAGGGCGGTTGGTCGTGAGCGCTGCCTTCATCACCACGGTGAGCCCTTGGGTTTCCGCGAGTCGTTGAATCTCTTCAGCCCTTTCAAGACGCCGCGGGGCGATGATCAGGCGAAGGCCCGGGAAAGCGGGTCGAATGTGCCGGAATATTTCGATGATGATCTTTTCTTCACCCGGGTGGGTACTTCCTGCGAGCCAGACCGGATCCCCTTCGGAAAGACCGAAGATTTCAAGCCAGTCGCGGCGCTCCTTTTCATTCATCGAGGCGTAATCCCGATCGAACTTGATGTTCCCCAGGCTCTTCACTTTGTCCGCGCTGATTCCCGTCTCCAGCAGTCTCGTTCGATCCAGCTCTGTTTGCATCAGACATGCACGAAAGCGTTCCAGCACCTTCCTGATGAGAAAGCGAAACTTCCGGTAGGATTTGAGCGTCCTTGGAGAGACCCGGCCGTTCACCAGCAGGGCCGGTATTTTCCTCCTTGCAAGGTGATCCGCGAGTCCCGGCCACAGGTCGGTTTCCACGAGAATGAAAAGCTTGGGCCGGATATCATGAATCATCCGGAGCATGGACCACCAGAAATCGAGGGGTAGAGGCAGGAGCACCTGGACCTGGTCGTGGAGTTCCCTCCGGGCTATCTCCATTCCCTGTCGCGTGGTGACGGTCAGTGCGATGTTCTCGGTTGGGAAGCGTTTCCTGATGGATTCGACCAGAGGAAGGGCGGAAAGCACCTCTCCCACCGAAAGGGCGTGGATCCATATCATCTCCCCTTTGACGACGCGGGCTGGGAAATCCATGGCCAGTCTCCGAACAAGCCGATGGGTCTTCAGCAAAGGAAGAAAGGGAAGAAGGGGAATCACAAAAAGAGTCCAGGCCAAATGGTAGACGAGTAGGAGCACGATTTCAGACCTTCACGGGTAGCTCGATGATGAAGCGGGTTCCTTTCGGTTCTCGCTCCTGAATGCTGATGGAACCGTTGTGGTCGCTGATGATGTCACTGACGATGGCAAGACCCAATCCGGTACCATGCTTCTTTGTGGAGAAATAAGGCTCGAAAAGCCGGGCTTTGTATTCCGGAGGAATGCCCTGACCGTCATCGGCCACTTCAATCGTCACGATCCGGCGGTCTCGATCGAAAGACAGATTGACGTCAATGCACCCTTGCTCTTCGATAGCGTCGATGGCGTTGTCGAGAAGGTTGATCATCACTCGTTTCATTTGTTCCCTGTCAACCCGGAAGGGAGGTATTTCGACCGCGTCATGAAAAACAATCTCCACGCCCTTTTGCGTTTCCCTGTAAAGGCTGACGGACTCCTCGATGATCTGCTTGATGTCGTTAATGGTCAGGTTGGGAGCCGGCATTCTTGCGTAGCTGGAGAATTCATTGACCAGGCGCCTCAACCCTTCTACCTGATCGATGATCATGTTCGTACATTCTTCGAAGACTTGGCCGTCATCCTTACCGATTTTTTGACCGTACCTTTTCTTAAGCCTCTGGGCCGAGAGCTGAATCGGTGTGAGCGGATTCTTGACTTCATGGGCGATACGGCGGGCCACTTCACGCCAGGCTGCCATCCGTTGAGCCCGCTCGAGATCGGTCAAATCCTCGAAGACCGCCACAAGGCCGAGATACCGGTCCTTTTCGTCGCGAAGGACGTTCAGGGAAACGATAAGCGTCAGCGTCCTGTCACCGATAGAGAGGTTTGTCTGTCGTTTCATGGAGCCCCTCTTGAGGAGGCTCTTGTCCTCGAAGAGATCCTTGAGATGGCGGAGGTGAGGCCTGTCAAACGCCTCGCGGTAATCTCGGCCGATGACTCCCGCGGCTCCAAGACCGAGCATTTTTTCCGCAGACTTGTTGAGGGTGAATATCCTGCCCTGCGAATCCGCTGACATGACGCCGGCCGCAACATTGGCCAAAACGATTTCCATGTAGAGCCGGCGTTGTTCGATCTCGAGGTTGCTTCGGATCAGTTCACGGTTCGCTTCCTCCAACTGAACCTTGCCGTCCTTGAGATCCATGGTCATTCGGTTGAAGGAATTGACGAGAACGCCTATTTCATCTTCCGATTCCAGGTCGATGAAAACGTCGTAATCGCCCTGAGCGATCCGATGGGTTCCTTCGGCCAACTCCTGGATGGGGACTGTAATGCCCTTGGAAAGGAAGAGCCCGAACCAGACGGAGGCGAAGATAATCAGAAGGGTAACGATGGAAAAGGTGATGAGGTGGATGATCTTGATCGGTTTCTTCAAGAGTTTGAACTGCTTAAATTCCTCGAGACCCTTGGGTATGGCGTTCAAACGGTTCACAAAGGCACCTGGGATGAACCTTTGCAGGACCACAAGTCCCACCACGGCCTTGGATTCGGTTCTGGAGAAGACGGGGACGATCCCGCTCACCATCTGACCGATGGGGGCGGACTGGATGTCGTGCGTGTCGGAGCCTTTCTCAAAGGCTTTTCTCAGGATGTCTACGCCCGGATCCTTGAATGGGCTCGAGTCCAGCTTTTCATCCCTGGATACGCTTCGAAGCTGCATGGTTTGAGAGAAGACCTTGATGGCGGCAAGATGATACTCCACCCGTTTGTCGCTGATCAGCTTTTCCATCTCTTCATTTCGCGACAGCAGGGTGTACCCGTGATAGGTGATGAGACGACTCAAACTGTTGCCGTGTGCAAGGAGTTCTTCGATAATCCGGTTATAGTAGCCCTGGCCGACCTCCAGGGAATTTTTGAGAGATCGCTCAACAGGAAGATTGAACCAGTATTCAATGGACGTGGAGATGAACTGCACGGAGACAAAGAAGAGGATGATGGTGGGGAGCAAGGAGAGGGTCATGAAAGCCACCACCAACTTTGTGCGCAGTCTGGCCCCCATCACCCGTTTCTTTCTTTCGAAGAAGAGCTTGACCAGGTTTCTCATGGTCAAGTAGAGGAGCAGGAGGAGCAGGATGACATTGATGTTGATGAGGACAAGAATGAGGATGTTATTGGCGACAGGGAGGTCCAGTCCTAGATCCAAGACTCGCGTTCCCAGATAGGTCAAGAAGGAGATGACGACGATGAGAAAGGCGATGATGTAACGCTCTCTCCGCCGCCTTTTCTGATCCGCCTTTTCAGCCTCGATGTAGGATTTCATGGATTGCTAGTATCTAAAGTCAACCGCATACCAATCGGTTTCAAAGTTCCAGAGCGACAAGAAGAACAGAACGTGGTGCAGGTAAAAGGGCAGCTTGATCTTGTCAAGTTGCGCCATCATCTGAACCTGGTAATGGGACCCTTTTTTCATTTGTTTCATGGGCACGACCTTGAGTGCTACGACTTCAGCCATGAGTTTCTTTGCCTGTTCGAAATGGTTGACCGTGACGGTCTTGCTATTCTCTTCAGAGAGCTTGATCTCAAAGGTGCCCTTGAGGTTGTCGTACTTGATGGTGTGCCGCAAGACGATATCCGCCAGCTTTTTGTCCCAAAGGAGCGCCCTTTTTTCGTAGAGCGTGACAAAGAAGGTGAAAGTGGTTTCGATCCCGCTATCGATGGCCGCGTTCATATCCGGCGTGAAACATCCATTGACGGTAAAATAAACGAGAAGATGGTCCCTGGTGTTCGTGACCACGATGTCGGACAGATAAGCCTCCTGGGCAGGGGCAGCCGTGGCGACATGAAGCAGGACAATGATCAGAAGACCTGTGAGTGCTTTTTTCATGAACCAGACGGAAGCGTCCTTCTACGGGGTTTTTCCGGTACCTTTGGGCTCTCCGAGGGAAGACACCGGGCCGCCTCGAAGATGCACACCCCCGTGGGAGGCCTTGACGTGCACCGGAAAAGGGGCTCAGGGACAAAGGGAATATTATCGGAGAGAGGAAGGAAATGCAACAGCTATCCCGGGAAGGGTGAGACGGGAGAGGATGGGTGTGATTTCGGTAAGGAGAAGGATCCGGCTTGCTGCCGAAGCCCCTCCATCATGCGTGAACAGGGTCCATGTATCCGAAGACCGGAATCTTCACGCTCCTGGCGACACACTCCTGCGGGTTGTTTACGATAAAATTTTCCCAGGTATTTGAGCTAAGCACCAATTTCTTGAGCAGATTTTGGTTCAAGGAATGCCCCGACTTATTGACCACAAAATGCCCGATCACCGGGCAACCCAGAATAGCCAGGTCGCCGAGGAAATCCAGGATCTTGTGTCGCACGAACTCGTCCCTGTACCGAAGGCCGTCTTCATTAAGAATTCTGAAGTCGTCGATGACAATGGCATTGTCAAGAGATCCACCCATGGCCAGGCCGTTTTCCCTCAGAGTCTCGATATCCCGGAGAAAACCGAAAGTCCTGGCACGGCTGATTTCCTTGACGAAATCTTTTCCTGAGAAACGCAGTTCGTAACTCTGGTCCCTGAGAAGAGGATGGTTAAAGTCGATGGTGTAGGATATCTTCAACTCCTTGGAGGGGTAGAGGCCGATGGACCGGCCGCCCTCACGGACTTCAAAAGGTTCCCTGATGACGATGAACCGCTTTGGCCTCTTCAGTTCCTTGAGACCTGCGCTTTTCAAAAGAAACACGAAGGGCGCGGCGCTCCCGTCCATGATAGGGACTTCGGGACCATCAAGTTCCACCCTGGCATTTTCGATGCCCAGGCCAAAAAAAGCCGCCATGAGGTGCTCCACCGTGGAGACCTTGAAGCCGTTGTTGCCGATGGTTGTGGACAAGGTGGTATCCACCACACTGTCAAACTGGGCCTTGATCACGGGATGAGAAGGGATATCCCTTCTGACGAACGAGATCCCATGGTCCGGGGGAGCCGGTTTGATGGTCATATTTACGGGATGTCCTGAATGAAGGCCGATTCCCGTACAAGAGACCTCATCCCTGATTGTCCGCTGTCTGTAGTCCACGCTGTTCAACTGAGCCTCCGAATGCGATGATCTTAAAAATCATCATAAATGACAGCAAAGACCGTGCCATATCAGGAAAACCGAAGCCCGACCTGGGGGCTGAATTTAACTCATTAAAATCAATAGATAAAATTTTAGCATGCCAAGAGCATTTGGGATGTTTTCACATGACTGTTGCAAAAAAAACACACCGCGGATGAAAAAACCACACTTATAAGACCAGTACTTTTTGCCTTGTCCGCACGCAAGATACCATTTAGAATCCTTTAATTCAATTTTGAGAGGGCAGGAAGTGAGAATCAAAATCCTGATCGCCATGGTCCTCGTTCTTTTTTCCGCATGCCATCCGGCCTTGAGGGAAGAGGCGGAGAGACCCTCGGAGGCCCTTGTGCCGGTTCGATTCTTCCTCCCTTCTTTCCAGGATGACATGGATTTTGTTTCGCTTGAATCGGCTTTGAAGAGAAATCTGGAATATTTCCGAAATGTCCCGGCCGATCGGTCTTTTGAGTACGGCCCTCACACCTACACCTGCGGGGAAGTGGTCAAAACTCAGGAGGCTGTCCTTGCACTCCTTTCCATGAACCTGGGCGCGAAAGAATTTGATCGCAGGCTGAAAAAGGAGTTCAAGGTTTACAGGGCAGCCGGCCGGGCATGGAACAACAAAGTCCTTTTCACCGGTTACTTTGAGCCGGTCTACCCGGCACGACTTCACCGGGATGACACCTTCCGTCATCCCATTTATCGAAAGCCGGAAGATCTGGTAAAAATAGACCTTTCTCTTTTTAGCGAGGAATTCAAAGGCAAGAGCATCGTCGCAAGAATCGAAGGGAAGAAGGTGATCCCCTACTATTCAAGACAGCAGATTGCCTTGGAAAAAGCCCTTGAGGGAAGGAACCTCGAAATTGCCTGGCTGAAGGATCCTTTGGACGTGGCTTTCTTGCAGATCCAGGGCTCCGGCCGGCTGGAAATGGAAGAGGGAAAGACCATTTCCGTGGGATATGCTGAGAAAAACGGCCATCCCTATCGCGCCATCGGAAGAACCCTGTTGGACAGGGGGTTGCTCAGGAGAGAAGAAGTCTCCATGCAGAGTATCCGGAAATACCTCTCGGACCACCCTGAGATCGTGGACGAGGTTCTGAACTTCAATCCTTCTTACGTGTTCTTCAGGAATTTGGGAGACGGGCCGGTCCTGGGAAGCCTGAACGTTCCCATCACCCCAGAAAGGACGGTGGCTCTCGATTCGAGGCTCTTCCCTCCCGGTGCGCTCGCCTTCATCAAGAGCGAGAAGCCCAGGGTCAATGACCGGGGCCAAATCGTAGGCTGGGAGGAGTTCTCCCGATTCGTGGTGAACCAGGACACGGGTGGCGCTATCCGGGGTGCGGGCAGGGCGGATCTTTTCTGGGGGAGGGGCCCTTACGCGGAACTGGCCGCCGGGCACATGAAGCACGAAGGGGAGCTTTATGTATTGATCAAGAAGTAGTCTCACCCTCACCCCGACCCTCTCCCATCAAAGGAGAGGGAGTTTTTCGAAGGGCTCTTGAGAGGGATTTAGATCAAAGCCCCGAAGGGGCGTTGTATGAAATCTGCGAAGCAGATTTCATGATTACACAGAGAACTTCGAGAAATCGGCCACCTTCAGGAAAAGACGGCTCAGGTCCCGGAGCAGGGCAACCCGGTTATTCTTCAAGACCTCGTTTTCCTTGGTGAGGATCTCCACACCCTCAAAAAACGCATCAACCGGCCCCTTCAGCCCCGCCATGAGGTTCAGAGCGCCGGCATAGTTCCTTTCCTGGATCAACCGCTCGATGTCATCTTTCACCCCGCGGTATGCCTCCATCAAGGTCGATTCACAGGGCTCCCTGAAAAGGGAAGGATCGATTTCTGAAGCAACGTCCTGGTTCTTGAGGATGTTCGTGACGCGCTTGAAAGTGAGCACCAGGGATTCGAAGTCCCCAACCTGCCGGATGGACTCCCTCAGTTGGTCACAGCGGGGCCTGATGTGATTGATGCGATCAAACTCGACGGCAATGACCGCCTCGATGAGGTCCGATGAATACTCGGACCTCAGCATCATTTGCTTGTACCTTTCCCGGAAGAACTCCTTCACTTTGTTGAAGGTCACGTCCTTATCCAAGGAAATGTCCTGGGCCAGGACAGTGATCGATTCTGCGATAAAAGCCTGAAGCGAAATATCCCAATCCCTGTGCTCGAGAATGCGAAGAACGGCCAGGGCGTGCCTCCGAAGCGCGAAAGGATCGGCGGCCCCGGTGGGTTCCGACCCAATGGCGAAAAAGCCAACGATCGTGTCCATCCTGTCCGCCATCCCCACGATGGCTCCCAAGGCTGTGGACGGGAGGTCGTCCCCTGCCCGCGCAGGCAAATAGTGCTCCCGGATGGCAAGGCAGACATCCTCGGGATGACCATCAAGGCGGGCGTACTCCATACCCATGATACCCTGGAGTTCGGGAAACTCCGTGACCATGTCCGTCACGAGGTCACACTTGCAGAGCCTCGCTGCAAGGTTAACGTGGTTGACCTTGTCGGGCGCCACCTGTGTTGCCAGGAATTCGGCCGCCTTCGAGAATCGCTGCACCTTGGCAAAGGAGGTTCCGAGCTGCGCCTGATAGATGACGCCCTTCAATGCGTCGAGCCTTGTCTCCAAAGGCTTTTTTCTGTCTTCTTGAAAGAAGAAGCTCGCATCCGCCAGCCTTGCTCTGAGCACCCTCTCGTGACCCTTTCGAACCACCGTCTCATCACGGGCCACGGTGTTGTTGACGGCTACAAAGTTGGGCATGAGCCGGCCCGACGGGTCGATAACGGCAAAATATTTCTGGTGCTTTTTCATGGCTGTGATCAGCACCGGAGCGGGAATGCCGAGATAGGCGGGATCGAAACTGCCGCACAGGGTCGAAGGGTATTCCACCATGTTGGTGACGGTGGTGAGCAGTTCCGGATCGGTCATGGGGGAACCGGCAAGGGCTTTTGCCGAGATTCGAGCCCCCTCTTCAACCTTGGCGGCTCTTTCGTTGCGGTCGATGAGGACGTAGCGCGCTTTGAGCTTTTCTTCGAAATCCCTAAAATTCTCAACGGCCACTTTCCCCGGAGCCATGAAGCGATGGCCTCTCGTCGAATTTCCGCTTCGGATCCCGGCAATTTCCACAGGGATAACCCGGCCGTTGAACAGGGCCAAAATCCAGTGAATGGGTCTGACAAAAGAAAAGGTCTGGTTTCCCCAGCGCATCGATTTCGGCCAGGGGATGCCGGCAATGAGCTTGGGCAGGATCTCGGTAAGGACATCGCTCGTGGGTCTGCCGGGTGTCTTTCGTTTGATGAACAGGTACTCTCCCTTCGGGGTTTCCAGAATCTCGAGTTGATCCACGGAAACTCCCTGCTTCTGAGCGAAACCGAAGGCCGCCCTGGTCGGTTTACCCTGAGCGTCAAAGGCCGCCTTTTTAGGAGGCCCGAGCAGTTCTTGAACCGAGTCGGCCTGTTTTTCATCCAGCGCCGATCCCACAAGAACCAGTCGCCTGGGCGTTCCGAAAACTCGGAGAATTTCGGCTCCTTTGATGCGCTGTTCCCTGAACACGGTCTCAGCAAGGCGCTTGAAGGCATCCAGGGCATTGTCAAGATAGTCCGAAGGAATTTCCTCTGTGCCGATTTCAAAAAGCAGTTCGCCGGGCATGTTCTTTACCGTCCCTCATAAGTTCTTAGTTTCTTTAAGTTTCCATCGTGAAACGTGAGAAATGCTTCGCCTTGATGCGAAGACTTCAGTTCGATAAATTCGAAATCCGAATATCGAAATCCGAAACAATACCAAAACTAAAAATTCAAAATAAACGCTGGTGACGGCCGAGGTTCTTCGTTGTGGTCATTCGTGTCTTGATTATTTGAATTTGTTTCGGATTTCGGATTTCGTGCTTCGGATTTGTTTCCCCTATTCTAGCTACTGTCGATTAGTTAAAGCCTCCACCTTACAGGCGTTGAACCTTCACTTGTTCGTCAACAGGGGAAATCCCATCTCTTCCCGCTGGGCCAGGTAATTCCTGGCGACCATGCGAGCGAGATTTCGGATCCGCTCTATGTATTTGGTTCTCTCGGCCACGCTGATCGCTCCGCGGGCATCCAGGATGTTGAAGAGGTGGGAACACTTCAAACAGTAGTCATACGCGGGCAGGACAATGCCTTTCTCGCTGACCTTGATGGATTCCCTTTCGCAGAGTTCGAACATTTTCAGAAGCGTTTCCACGTCCGCGAGTTCGAAACTGTAAACCGAGAGTTCCCATTCTCCTTTTTTGTGAATGTCCCCGTAGGTGATGTGCTTGTTCCAGTTCAGGTCATAGACGCTTTCTTTTTGCTGCAGATACATGGCGATCCGTTCGAGACCGTAGGTGATCTCCACGGATATCGGCTCCAGCCGGATGCTCCCCGCCTGCTGGAAATAGGTGAACTGGGTGATTTCCATGCCGTCGAGCCACACCTCCCACCCAAGACCGGAAGCGCCCAGGGTGGGGGACTCCCAGTCATCTTCCACGAATCGAATGTCGTGAGCGAGCGGGTCGACTCCGAGGGCCCTCAGACTGTCCAGGTAGATCTCCTGAATCTCCAGGGGCGAAGGCTTGATGATGACCTGGTACTGGTAATAGTGACCCAAGCGATTGGGATTTTCTCCGTACCGGCCGTCGGTGGGTCGTCTGGAAGGCTCCACGTAGGCCACGGACCAGGGCTCGGGACCGAGAGCCCTGAGAAGGGTTGCAGGATTGAAGGTTCCCGCTCCCACTTCGAGGTCGTAGGGTTGCTGAATGACGCAGCCCCTGTCCGCCCAGAATCTTTCCAGGGTCATGATGAGTTCTTGAAAGTTCATGGATCTCCTTGATGGTCCGAAGTTCGTAAGTGATTTTGAAGGGAACGAAACTACCACCCGGCGGGCGGCATGTCAAGAAGGAGAACAAATAAGAGACTCGAAGATCGAAATCCGTAATCCGAAACAATATCAAAACTGATGGATTCGTAAACGCTCATGACCCTCACAAGGGTCGCCCGAGCCCATGAAAATCCCCCTCGATCCCCCTTCTCCAAAGGGGGAGGTTCAATAAGGTGCCGCTTCATTCCCCCCTTTAGCAAAGGGGGGGCAGGGGGGATTTTCACGGTAAAAAGCCCGAAAACACCGGCTTGGTCATTGCGAGCCCTTCGACAAGCTCAGGATAAACTCCGCGAAGCAATCTCGTAACCAGCCGGATATCCGTGAGATTGCCACGGCGCTTCGCGCCTCACAATGACCGTGTGGAGCTTTTTACGAGGCCGTCAAACATTGTGAATTGCCAAAATTAAGGAGAGAACTTATAAGAGGGTGCACTGGTACCGGATATTGGTGAAAAGAGAGTATGTGCCATGGCGGGTGTGATCGAGGTCGACCTTTTCGACGACGATGTGAACAGTCCGGAACATCCCGAGGTCGTGGAATTCAAGAGGCTGCTCGAGGAAGTGGCCGGGGAATATGGAAGCCGGCTCCTCTCCTTCGAGGTGGAAGCCGGGACCGTGTCCTTCGCCTTTGACAGCGATGAGCTCATGGCGAAGATCCTGAGATTGCTGCAGGCGAAGCCGGATTGATACAAACGTGATCCGTCATTGCGAGGAGCAGAGCGACGAAGCAATCTCAAGAAGAGCGAGATTGCCACGCTCCCTCCGGTCGCTCGCAATGACCAGGAAGGGTGACAACATATTCTCTTGAATACGGGGTCTTCGCAATGGCGTGTTGGAAAAACAAGCGGGTCTCATCGCTTAATCGTGATGAACTCGTAAAAAGTCATCAAAGTCGTCACCCCGGCGGAAGCCGGGGTCCAGAACCCCTCGAATTTCCTGGATTCCGGCTTTCGCCGGAATGACGAAAACCGGGGTTTTCGGACTTTTTACGAGACCGTCAATCGTTATTCCACGTATTTCGAGGTGCGCAGTCTCTGCTCCAGGCGGTATTCCCTGTGCAGCTTCAAGACCGTCTTCACCTCCTTCATGGTGTCCTCACCCGGATCGAAAGCCATGAGTTCCTGAAAGGGCTTGTTTTGAAGGGTTTCGATCGCCTTCACACTTGCGGGTTTCAGGGGCGGCGAAACCGAAGAAGGCTGCGCGCACTTGAGGCACGCGATGCCTCCCTTCTCCCGTACAAAAACAGCCGACCCCTCTCCCTGATATCGCCTTCCGCACTTCGCACAGGTGGTCGTGTCGATCCGGTAGCCGCCCATGGACATGGCTTTGAGTTCGAACAGGAGAGGAATGAGATCGCTCCTTTCGCCTCGAGACAGGCTCTCAAAGGACAGGTTGAGAAGTTCAAAAAGTTCGGGTTCTGTGACGCCTGGAGGGAAGAGGATTTCGACCAGCTCGATCAGGTAGCTCGCCTTGGAAAGGGAAGCATAATCCGCCCTCAGCCCCGGGTAAGCGTTGAGGAGCTTGCCGGAGTGAAGAAGACACAGATTTCCCTGCCGCCTCGGAGCATATTCCAGGCTGACCAGAGAGAAAAGGTCCAGGGCGTTGACGAAACGCTTGCGGCTTTTCATGGCGCCTTTGGCCACGCCCTTGAGCCGGCCCTTGTGAGGCGTGAAGAACGTCACAAGAAGATCCGACTCCCCCAGTTTTCTGACTCTCATGATGATAGCAGGGCATAGGTCGGTCTTCATGGCAGGTAAGAGAAAAAGCCCTTTGCCATGCATTTTTCACGGCAAAGGGCTAACCATCAATAATCAATCTGGAAAAGAGTCTCCCCAGCACAACTTGCAAGCCGGGGTATGACTCCATCATTCCGCCCTACGGATATCTGACTGTGATGGGAACAGCCTTTACCACACCGTCGGCGCTGAAGGTGAAATTACCGTCCTTGAGGTCAATAGGAAAAGACATTTCCGGGATTTCTGTCCACCACTTCTGAATCTTATCCCACGGTTTATCCCCTCTTTCCATGGCCAATTGCTTTGAAGCCAAAAGAAATTTGACATAGGTTGAAAAGGGAGTGAGAGTTACGCTGAGTACCTTTGTGTTGGTCTTGCCGGGTGGGATCCACTGCGGATTGGAGTCATTGACCACACGCAACTCGTAATCCTCGAAGAAGAGGTAGAAACTCGACGAATCATACCTGATGGGGTAATCGTTGGGATTGGTGATATTAAAAACAAAGTCCAGGCTCATGGCCGAAGATCCCCCTCCGGCCGGGGCTTTTCCCATTTCAGGTTGTGCCTTTCCATAGTACCAGAAACCTTCGTAAAATGAAGGCTGAATGGAGTCAAGCTTCACCACCGGGGCCTTGAAATTGCTTTCCGTGGGCTTGACCCCTACACCGGCACAGGAAACGAGAGCCAAACCCATACAAAAGCAAAGTACGATCATTGCCAGTCTTTTCGTCATCATGCAACCTCCCTTGATGTTTGGAAACTGTTGTCGATGCTACAGCACAGGCCGTATCAGGCAAGCCATCTTTTCCTGCGCTTGTAGTGTTTTACATCCCGGAAACTCTTTCTCCCACCCTTGTCGGTGAGGCCGAGGTAGAAGTCTTTGATATCCTCGTTCTGGCTCAACTTCTCAGAGGTATCATCCATGACGATCCGTCCCGTTTCCATGACGTACGCATAGGGCGCAACGTTCAAAGCCAGTTTGGCGTTCTGCTCCACCAGAAGAATGGAAATGCGTTGCTCATGGTTGAGCTGGGTAATGATCTTGAAAATCTCATGGATGAGCTTGGGGGCAAGGCCCATTGAGGGTTCATCCAGCAGGACCAGCTTGGGCTCGGTCATGAGAGCCCTCCCCACCACCGTCATCTGCTGCTCCCCGCCGCTGACGAGTCCCGCGGTTTCGTTGCGTTTCTCCCTCAGTCTCGGGAAATAGTGGTAGACCAGTTCCAGGCCTTCTTTGACGGAGCCGGTTTTTCTCAGGTGGGCTCCCACTTTGAGATTTTCCTCCACCGTCAGGTGCTCGAAGACCCGTCGTCCTTCGATGACCTGGACGACCCCCAGCTTGGCGATGTTCGCGGCATGGTCATGATGGATGTGTCGGCCCTCGTACTCGATCGCTCCATCCGTCACCTCGCCGTCTTCGGTCTTGAGAAGGCCGGAGATGGCTTTGAGCGTTGTGCTCTTTCCCGCACCGTTGGCGCCAAGAAGGGCAACGATGCCTCCTCTCGGCACCACGATGGAGACACCTTTGAGCACAAGAATGACCTCATGGTACCTCACTTCGATGTTGTTGATCTTGAGGATCGATTCTACTGCTTCCAAAGACCTTACCTCCACGGGTGATAAAAACCCACGATTTCAAGAAATGCGGCTTTGCTGTTTTCCAAAATACATCACCAGCCGAGCCACTCTTTTTCCCACTTATCCGGCCAGCGCTGTTTCAGGTTCACGTTCTCCACTTCCTGGAACTTGCCGCCCTTCCACTCCTGCACGATGCAACCCGTTGCAGGCCTGTGGTCCGTGGGCGTGAAGGTGATGGGTGCTGCGCCGAGGCCGATGTCAAAGGCCCTGAGGGTTTCGAACCCCTTTTTCATGATCCCAGGTCCCGTGAGATCGCCTGCTTTGTCCGCACGCTTCATGGACTCCCAAAGGATCAATGCATCTCCCCAGGCCTGAATGGTGCGGTTCAGCCTCTTTTCCTGGGGTACGCCGGGGCTGTATTTCTTGGCCGCTGCCACGACAATGTCCATGTTCTTGTAAGGCTGGCCGTAGAAGGCGCAGGGGGTTGCGCCCATGGCCCCTTCAGCCGCCTCACCGGCCAACCTGGGAAGGTTCTCGTCAATCCCCCAGTTGTTGATGATGTGATCGGCTTTGAGACCCAGGGCAAAGGCATCCCGCATGGTGGCGGAAACGGACATGGTGGTGTTGCCATGCCAGACCACATCGGGTTCGAATTTCTTAAAGGCCATGATCTGGCTCTTGGTGTCGAGCGCAAAGAGGGACACGTCCTGGTCGTCGCCGATTTCAAAGCCCAGCATGGTCGCATGATCCTTGATCGCCTTGATCGGAGCGCTCGCATAAGGGGAAGCAAACATGTAACTGCAGGCAAGTCTCGGTTTTCTCTTGCCATAGTCTTTGTGGTTCGGCCACTTTTTATCGAACCAGGCGGTGAGGCACGACCTGGCATTGGTGGAATAATCCGATGAGAAGAAGAGATTGTAGGGCGTCTTCTTCGGGTCGGTCAGGTGAGCCGAGTAGGAGGCGGACACATAAGGCATCTGGTCCTTGTTGACCGTGGGTGAGAGGGCTTCCGTGTCACCGGTTCCCCACCCCATGATGGCCACGACGCCGAGCCTCTTCAGGAGTTTGTACTTGGTGATGGCTTCAGGAATGCGGTAACCGTAGTCGAACCAGGTATACTTGATGGGTTTGCCGTTCACGCCCCCCTGTTCATTGATCCACTTGAAGGCTTCTTCCATCCCGATGGCATAGTCTTTACCCACGTCGGATGTGGCGCCCGTGGTGTCCATGATGCCGCCGACCTTGATCTCTGCGGCCACAGCCACGCCGCAAAATCCGGTCAGAAAACCCAGAGCCAGAAACCATACAAGCAAATAACCGAATCTTTTCTTCATCATATTTCCCCCTTCATAGAAGTTCAGGCTAAGGTTGACAACCAATGACCTAGACGATGTGACAACGATTCACCTCCTTTCTAATAGGAAAATGGCCAGAGATTAAAGTAGTTCTTGGTCTGCCACCAGCGGTAGGCGATGCCGTTGGGTTCGTAGATGAGAAAGGCGCAGATGGCAAGACCGAAAGCCGCATCCTTAATGGAGGCGAAAGCCATGAGCACCCTGGGATAGTATTCTGCAAGAGGAATCACGGCCCACTGAAGTCCTTCCATGACCAGGACCATGAAGAGGGAGCCGAAGATGGCTCCGTGGATGGAACCGACTCCGCCGATCAGAATCACCCCGACCAGCCACAGAGACCAGAACCAGGGAAAATGCTCGGGGCTCAGGGCCGCCGTGTTGCTCACCCAGAAGGCGCCGGCAATGCCTGCGAAGAACCCTGCCACAAAAAAGGCAAGCAGTTTATAGCGGATGATGTTTATTCCCAGGGCCTCGGCGGCAATGTCGTTGTCCCGGATGGCTACCCAGGCCCGGCCCGGTTTGGAACGGAGCAGGTTGGCGAACACGATGACCATGAGGGTCAGGAGAACGGCCATCAGGTAATAGACCTTCCTATCGGAATCAATCGCCCATGGACCGATCTTGATGATGCCGGGAGGCAGGGAAAAGGCCTGGCCTCTTCCGCCGATCTGGCTCACGTACTGGGTCAGGATAAAATCCACGGTGATGAACTGTGCCGCCATGGTGGTGAGGATAAGATAGAACCCCTTGACCTTGGCGGAGGGAAGACCGAACAAAACGCTCCACAGACCGGCGGCGATTCCCGCCACAACAATGCTGATGGGGTAAGCGAGTCCCCAGTCGGCGATAAACGACGGCCAGGGAAACTGGAGCACAAGAAGGGTGCTCGTGTAGGCCCCCACCGCAATGAACGCAGCGTGTCCCAGGGTGATCAGACCGGCAAATCCGATGAGGAGCTGAACGCCCAGGGCGCCCATGGCCGTGTAGCCAACCATCGTGGCCACGCTGAGATAATAGCCGGGCAGAAGGACAGGCATGCCGATGAAAATGATGGCGAGAAGCAGGATCATTTTGGCTTTGATGAACGTGGTCTGCCACCAACCCTGATCTTCCGCGTAGTCCTGGTGATAATCACCGCATGGCAACCAAACCGAAGACATATAAAATTACCTCGCTATGCTCGCTAATTTCATAAAATCGCGCAGCGATTTTATACCCGCTCGATCCTCTCCCATCCCCACAGGCCGTAAGGCTTGAAGAGGAGGAAGACCGCCATGAAGGCAAAGGGCACGATCTCTTTCACCCCGCCGGGAAAATAATGGTCCAGATAGGTCCCCGAGAGATTCTGGAGCACACCGATGATGACTCCTCCCACAATCGCACCGGGGACCGAATTGAGCCCGCCAAGAACCACGGCGGGAAGCACCAGGAGCCCCAGATACCCGACGGAGATGTTGATTCCGTTGATGTTGCCCAGAAGCGCCCCTCCGACCCCTGCGCTCATGAAGGCAATGGCCCAGGCGGCTGCGTACACGAACCGGGCGCTGACCCCGAGGGAGAGTGCGGCGGTTTCGTCGTCGGCCGTTGCCTGCATGGAAAGACCCCATCGGGTGTATTTGAAAAACCAAACAAAGACAAGGAGCAAGACAATGGCGAGAATAAAGGACCACAGGTATACAGGGGAAACTTTGAGAAAGCCCAGTTCAATGGGTTTGATTGCAAAAATGGGGGGATCGAAAACCCGGGTGTCTGTGTCATAGATGAAGGTGACCATGCCCTTGAAAAAGAAAGACAGACCCACGGTCACCATGATGACGGCAAGAAGAGGCTCCCCGATCAGTCTGTCGAGGAAGATCCTCTCGGTCAAAAACCCCAAAGCCACTCCGACGACCAGAGTGCCGGCGACTGCCAGAATGAAGGGAAACCCCATTTGATAAAATGTGAGGGCCACATAGGCGCCGATCAGGGTGAGTTCACCCATGGCCAGGTTGAGGACCCCGGAGCACTTGTAGATGAGAACCCAGCCGAGGGCCACGAGAGCGTAAATCCCCCCCACCAGAATCCCTGTTATGAGGGTCATCAAGAACAGTTCCATTCAAAAGCCTCCACAGCTCTATGCTTGATTCCTTCGCAAAAAGTCGCAAAACGCCCTATTTCGTCATTCCCCGGCTCGACCGGGGAATCCAGAAAAATAAGGGATTCTGGACCCCGGCTTTCGCCGGGGTGACGACCTGTGGGGCATTTCACGAGACCATCACGCCTTAATCACATCCTGAATGTGCAGGTCGGTTTTAATGCGCTGCTCCCGCCCGTCCTCGTAGGTAATCGTCGTATCCATGTGAACCGTGTTCACCCCGGAGTAAAGGGCGTCCACGATGTCCTTGTAGCGGTTCTCCACAAAAGCCCTTCTCAGTTTGCTCGTTCTTGTCAGCTCTTCGTCGTCCGCATCAAAGACCTTGTAGAGGTTGACGAACCGGTGGATTTTCGCCGGGACAGGCAGGTCTTTGTTGGCTTCGTGGATCTGCTTCTGCACGAGATCGTAGACCTCCGGCTTCTGGGACAATTCGTGGTAACTGGTGTAGTTAAGCTTTTTTTCGTCCGCCCACTTGCCGACCACGGCGTAATCGATGCACATCACCGCGACGATATAGGGCCGCTTGTCGCCGATCACCCAGGCTTCCTGGATAAATGGACTGAACTTCAGCCTGGTTTCCAAATACTGAGGGGAAAAGGGCCTGCCGTCATGAAGGGTCATCACGTCCTTGGACCGGTCGAAAACCACGAGGTGGCCGTCCTCGTCAATGAATCCCCTGTCTCCCGAATAAAGCCAGCCGTCCACCAGGGTCTTCCTGGTGGCTTCTTCGTTCTTGTAATAGCCAAGAAACACGGAGGGGCTCTTGGAAAGAATTTCGCCTTCCTCGGTGATTCTCACTTCCGTTTCGGGGATCGGGGTTCCCACCGTGTCAAACTTCACATCGCCGTCCCGGTGCACGATGGAAATGCCCGCGATTTCCGTCTGGCCGTAAATCTGCTTGAGGTTGACGCCCAGAGCGTGGAAGAACCTGAAATGGTCGGGGCCCATGGCGGCTCCGCCGGTGTAGGCATGCCGGAGTCTCGACATCCCCAGGTGGTCTTTGAGTTTTTTTTGCATGAGCACGGAGGCAAGCCAGTTGAGGGCTCCCCATGTCCAGGGCACGGGTTGCTTTTCAAACTTCAAGCCGGCCACCTTGTATCCGACCTTGGTGGAGAATTCATAGATCTTGCGCTTGATCCAGGTGGAGTCGATGTATTTCACCTGGACCTGCCTGGTCATCCCTTCATAGAGCCTTGGCGGCGCGAACATCACATGGGGGCCGATCTGGCGGATGTCTTCGCGGGCCGTGGTCGGCTCTTCGGGGAAATTCAGGGTGTATCCCATCTGGAGACCACAGGATATGGACATCATCTGCTCCCCGATCCAGGCAAAGGGAAGGTAGGAGACAAAGTCGTCCGTGTCATAGCAGGGATCCACGGACATGAGGTTGTGCCCCATGGTGAGCATGTTCCAGTGGCTCAGGAGGGCGCCTTTGGGAAGGGCGGTCGTCCCCGAGGTGTAAAAGAGGAGACAGATGTCGTCGCCTTGCCCCTCCATGATGAGTTTTTCAAAGAGATCGGGATCCTTGCGGTCCAGGTCCTTTCCCAGTTCCTGAACCCGCTCCATGCTGATCAGGAAATCCTGGGTGTAATTCCGCATGCCCTTCGGATCATCCCAGATGATCTTTTCCATCTTGGGGCACGCGTCCCTGATGGAGAGGGCCTTGTCCACCTCCTCCTGGGTCTCGCCCACGAATAATTTTGCATCCGAGTGGTCAATGATGTACTTGACTTCCTCCATCATGCAGTCCTGAAACAGCCACACACCGACGCCGCCTGCGCAAAGGGCGGCCATCTCGGCCCAGAGCCCTTCGGGCCGATTGTCGCCGATCATGGCCACCTTGTCCCCCCGCTTGAGTCCCAGGCTCACCATGCCGAGACAGAGGTTCTTGACGTTTTCGTAGTAGTCCTGCCAGGTGTAGGGAAGCCAGATGCCGAACTCCTTCTCCCTCATGGCCACTTTCTTATCGCCGTATTTTCTGCACTGCCGGAGAAAGAGTTTCGGAATGGTGAGATCCTTGGTAATCTCTATCTGAGATCCGTTCATCTTGTCCCCTACCTCCTCGTGGCGTAAAGCTCTTCTTCACCCAGGTAGGCCTTGATCACCTCCGGGTTGTGCTGCACTTCGTCGGGTGTGCCGTCCATGATCTTGTTGCCGAAGTTGAGGACGAAGACCGTGTTGGAAATGTCCATGACGACACCCATATCGTGCTCGACAAGAATGCAGGTCACCCTCCAGCGTTTTTCCTCGTTGATGTCGAGGATGAAGCGGGCCATGTCTTCCACTTCTTCGAGGTTGAGTCCTGCCAGGGGTTCATCAAGAAGAAGGAGCTCGGGATTCAGGGCGAGCGCTCTGCCCAGTTCGACCCGCTTCTGCAATCCGTAGGGCAGCATTTCGACGGTTTTGCTCCGGATGCTCTCGATTTCAAGGAGGTCGATGATCTCTTCCTCAATAAATTTTCTCGTCTCGAGTTCCTCCTGTTTGGTCTTGCCCACGTAGATGGAACCGCTGATGATGCTGGATTTGAGGTGAATGTGGCGCCCCAGGCGGATATTGTCGAGCACCGTCATACCGCCGAAGAGCTCGATCTTCTGAAAGGTTCTGGCAATGCCCAGGGAGGCCCGTTCGTGGGGTTTGAGACGGGTGATGTCCCGGCCCTTGTAAGAAATCTTTCCTCTTTGAGGCCTGTAAAGCCCGTTGATGCAGTTCATCATGACGGTCTTGCCGGCGCCGTTAGGGCCGATGATGGAGTGAATTTCACCTTTTTTCACTTCGAGATCGACGCCTGCAAGTGCTGCAACCCGGCCAAAATACATGTGAACATTCTCGAGCTTGAGGATGGTGTCCCCCTCGCTTAGTTCACTGGCTTCAACCATCGTTTTAAGCCTCCATCGGTAGAGATCCTGTCCGTTGCTATCGGCTGGGGAAGAATTCGGAAGGGCTAGCGCTTATATGCAAAACGGGTATATTTTTTACTTTTTCACGCCATTGTTGTCAATCATATTTTTTTCAAGGAATTAGGCACAAGGGCACAGAAATGAAAATGTAGTTACGACACAGCTAGAATCCAGCGGAAAGCACTTGGGGGATGACGTGCTTGCGGCACTGAGACAGAAAATATTCATCCGTCATGCCGGCAATGAAATCCCGCACCACTTCGGCAGCCAGGGCGCCGTCCATGTATTCCCGAGTCATGCCCTCCAGGAACTCGGTGTAAATATCCGAGTCCTCGTTCCCCGTTTCGAGGTCCTGAAGATACTTTTCAAAGAGCAGCCGGAACATGATCTTGATCTTCGGGGTCTGTCTCTTGACCTTCTCGTTCATGTAGATGTGGTGTTGGTTGAATTCCTTCAGCTTCCTGAGCGCCTCCGCCACCTCCTCGCTGAAGCAGACATGGTCCTTGTAGAGGCTGTTGGCGACGAGATCCTCAACCAGAATGTAAACGATCGTACCGTTGGTCTCGCCCAGGACCATGCGGCACTCCTCAGGGATGTCCTTTCTCGTCACAAGACCCAGGCGAATGGCGTCCTCGATGTCCCGTCCCACATAGCTGATCGTGTCCGCCATGCGGACCACGCACCCCTCCATCGTGGCCGGCCGGATTTCCTTTTGAGGATCCCCTTCCTTTTCTTTGATCTCATTTTCCATTTGGGCGAATGTTTTTCCCACGTGAGGTCTCAATTCCCGGCTGTGGACCTCGCCGTCGTGGCAGAGAATCCCATCCAGGACCTGAAGCGAGAGGTTCCAACCCCGACCTTTTCTTTCGATCTGCTCGAGAAAACGGACTCCCTGGAGGTTGTGAAAAAAATGGCCCAGGCCATGGTCCAGCGAAAGCTCTGAGAGGAACCTCTCTCCGTCGTGACCGAAGGGACTGTGCCCGATATCGTGGCCCAAAGCAATGGCGTCGATGAGGTCCTCGTTCAGCGCCAGCAAGCGGCCGCATGTTCGCGCGATCTTGGAGACAAGCTGGACGTGGAGCCCGCGGTGGGTGATGTGATCATTCTTGATCAGGTAGAACACCTGGGTTTTGTCGATGTAGCGCGAGTAAGCGTGGGAGTGAAGGATGCGGTCGGAATCCAGAGAGAAACTCTGCCTGTGGCCCTGGGTGATGCTTGTCTCCTCCTTTTTGCGCACCGCATCCCGGCTCCTGCACGCCCACGGTGACAAGCGCCTCTGTTCATCCTCATCCAGCCGGGACCTGATCTGTCGCAGCCGATCCCCTTTGCTCACTCTGCAGACTCCTCTTTGCGGCGATAGGCCTTCTTGATCTCTTCCCACACCTTCCTGCTCCTGTGGTGAAGAATCCGGTGGGCCTGGTCTCGCACCTGCGCGGACTGGCGTTGGAGGAGGTCATCCTCGGGCACCGATTTGCCCTCCTTCCTGTATTTCCACCTCAGAAGCGACTCCGTGAGTTTCTTTTCCGCGCCGCGGGCGATTGCTTTGAGGTCATTGTCCATGAGATCAATATAGGAAAAGGGAGGGGTTCAGGTCAATGCTTTATCAAGATCAATCGCTTTTTTTCTTGTAAAAACGAAAAAGGAAGTGTATTTTTTTTTGTTTAAAGTTTTTTGTCGAAGTATTTCAGCGCATTTTTCCAGAAAAAGCAGGAAAATACGCACGTTCGGGGCACCCCGGTGGTGGCATAGAAGCGTTACACCCCGAGCGGAGGAAAGAACCGTGGGAGGGACCCTTGGGGTCTCGAAAAAAGAGGAGGAATGAATGGCAGCATCAATCAGCATGAAGGAACTCTTGGAAGCAGGCGTCCACTTCGGGCATCAGACGAGGCGATGGAACCCCAAAATGAAGCCGTACATCTTCGGCTCTCGAAACGGCATCCATATCATAGACCTGCAAAAGACGGTAAGCCTTTTCGCCACGGCCTACGATTTTTTGGTTCGGACCGTGGCGGACGGCTATCCTGTGCTTTTTGTGGGAACCAAGAAGCAGGCCCACGATGCCGTCGTGGAAGAGAGCGAACGGTGCGGCATGTTCTTTGTGGTGAACCGCTGGCTGGGCGGCACACTGACCAACTTCCAGACCATACGAAAGAGCGTGAGCCGATTGAAAGAACTGGATAACATGAAAAACGACGGTTCCATCAATCGCTACACCAAGAAGGAAGCCATGAGGCTTGAAAAGGAATTGGTGAAACTTGAGAAAAACCTCGGCGGCATCAAGAACATGGATGAATTGCCCGGCGCTGTTTTCATTGTGGATCCGAAAAAGGAACACATCGCCGTGCAGGAAACGAGGAAACTGGGGATTCCCCTGGTAGCCATTGCCGACACGAACTGTGATCCCGACGACATCGACTACATCATTCCCGGCAACGATGATGCGATTCGCGCCATCCGGCTCATTTGCTCCAAGATGGCCGATGCCTGCATTGAGGGTCACAACCTGGCGGAGGAAAGGCTTCGGGCCGAGGTGGACCAGGACAAGGAAGCAGAGGCCGAAAAGCCGGAAGCCGTTGAGGCGCGAGACGAGGACAAGAAAGGACCGGAGATCATCGTTCTTTCGAAGAAAGAAGACACGGACAACATGGATCTGGCCACGGAGGATTAATTTCTTGGATATCAATGCAACGCTTGTAAAGGAACTGAGAGAGAAGACCGGCGTGGGGATGATGGACTGCAAGAAAGCCCTCGCAGAGGCGGAGGGGGACATTCAGCGCGCCATCGATTACCTGAGGAAAAAGGGCATTGCCACGGCAAAAAAGCGAGGCGGCCGGGCTACGTCGGAAGGGCAGATTGCCTCCTACATCCACGCAGGGGGCAAGATCGGTGTCCTGGTGGAAGTGAACTCTGAGACGGATTTTTCAGCGAAAACGCAGGACTTCTCCGACTTTGTGAAGAATATCGCCATGCAGGTTGCCGCCTCCAATCCTCTCTCTGTCGATCGGGAGGGACTGCCGGCCGACGTCCTGGAAAGAGAGAGGGAGATCTATGCGACCCAGGCCAAGGAGTCGGGAAAGCCCGAAAAGGTGATTGAAAAGATGGTGGAAGGGAAAATGAAGAAGTTCTACTCCGAAGCCTGTCTTCTGGAGCAGCCTTACGTGAAGAACCCTGACATCACGGTCCAGGACCTCCTCAATGAACTCATCGCCAAGACCGGTGAGAATATCGTGATCCGACGGTTTGCCCGCTTCCAGCTCGGAGAATCGGATGAGCGGTAGCCGGCGCGGGTATGGCCGTATCCTCCTCAAATTGAGCGGTGAGGCCCTCTTGGGCCGGACACCGTACGGCATTGATCCCGGCGTGCTCGACGCCGTGGCCGAAGAAATCCACGTGGTTCACGCGCTGGGTGTTGAAATTGCCATGGTCATCGGAGGAGGAAATATTTTCAGGGGCCTTCGCGCTGCCGAATACGGTATGGGCCGGGTGGCTGCAGATCATATGGGGATGCTGGCCACGGTCATGAACGCGATCGCGATGGGAGAGGCACTCAGCCGCGCCGGTTCGGAAACGCGAATCATGTCGGCCGTTGAAATGAATAAAGTGGCGGAACCTTACATACGGGCCAAGGCGTTGCGGCATCTGGAAAAAGGCCGAATCATTCTCCTTGCAGCGGGGACGGGAAATCCCTATTTCAGCACGGATACGGCTGCAGCGCTGAGGGCCATGGAAACGGGAGCAGAGGTCCTGCTTAAAGCCACGAAAGTGGACGGAGTTTACAGCGAGGACCCGGTGAAAAACCCTTCCGCCCGGTTCTACCCCCGTCTGACCTATCGGCGGGTGCTTGAGGAGAACCTGCAGGTTCTGGACTTGGCCGCCGTCGCTTTGGCCATGGGGCAGGGGCTGCCTATTGTCGTGTTCAACCTCCTCAAAAAGGGAAACATCAAGAAAGTCAGCATGGGCAAGCAGGTGGGAACTCTAATCTCAGGGGGATCGACATGAAAGAGGAAATCATTTCCGAATGTCGGCAAAAGATGAATAAAACGATCGACTCGCTGAAGAAGGACTTCACGCGCATAAGAACCGGCCGGGCATCGACAGCCCTTCTGGACGGTATCCGTGTGAACTGCTATGAGACTCAGATGCCGCTGGACCAGGTGGCTTCTCTGTCCGTACCCGAAAGCCGACTCATCACGGTGAAACCGTGGGACCCTACCATTATGACCGAGATCGAGAAGGCGATTTTAAAGTCGGAACTCGGCCTCACCCCCGTCAATGACGGCAAGATCATCCGAATACCCATCCCCCCCCTTTCCGAAGCAAGAAGAAAGGACCTGGCGAAACTGGCAAAAAAAATGGCCGAGGAAGGGAAAATCGCGGTGCGAAACCACCGGCGAGAGGCCAATGAATTCTTGAAGGAGCTCAAGAACGAAAAGGAGATCTCGGAAGACGAGCTGTTCAGGGCGCAGGATGAGGTCCAGAAAGTGACGGACGAGTTCATCAAAAAAATCGATGAGCTGACCGCGGAAAAAGAGAAAGAAATCATTGAATTTTAATCGATCATTGGACATTGAACATTGACCACTGACCGATGCTCGATGATAAATGACCAGTGATCAATGATAGATGACATGTTGGATCCTGCAAAACTTCCAAAGCACGTGGCCATCATCATGGACGGCAACGGCCGCTGGGCCAAGAAGAGAGCCCTCAACCGAATCCGGGGACACGAAGAGGGTGCAGAGTCGGTGAGGGCCATTGTGAGAGCGAGCCGTGAGATCGGCATTCGCTGGCTCACCCTCTATGCCTTCTCGGAGGAGAACTGGAAGAGACCGAAGTACGAGGTCGAAGCGCTCATGAGGCTTCTCAAGCGTTTCATGGTGTCCGAGCGTGCGGAAATGCTGGAAAACGGCATCCGGTTCCAGGTTATCGGCAGGGTTCGAAAACTCCCCGGGGATGTTCAGCAGACGTTGAGGGACACGGTGGATAAGACGTCTCACAACCGGGGCATGGTGCTGACCCTAGCGCTGAGTTACGGCGGAAGGCAGGAGTTGGCCGATGCGGTGGCTGAAATCGCACACGGGATCGAGTCCGGGGCACTGCGCTCCGGAGAGATCTCCGAGGAACTCATCTCGCGCCATCTTTACGCAGCGGACATGCCCGATCCTGACTTGCTGATCAGGACGGGGGGGGAATACCGGGTGAGCAATTTTCTCCTTTGGCAGATCGCCTACACCGAGATTTACACGACCCCCACCCAGTGGCCCGACTTCAGAAAAGAAGAATATGAGAAGGCCCTGGAGGAGTACCAGAAGCGGGAGCGGAGATTCGGGGCCGTGGGCGGTGAGTGAAACCAAGAGAAAGGGCCGCAAACCGGCTGTTTGAATGATGCATCTCAAAAGATGGCTGACCAGTATCATCGCGCTTCCCCTCCTTGTGTACCTGATCGCTTCCGGCCCGAGATGGATCTTTTACGGGGTGCTTTTTTTAGCTTCAGGGGCCGGACTCCTTGAATTCATCCGCATGACTGCACCGCAGTGTCCTTCTCCTGTGAAGATCATCAGCGTGCTCCTGAGTTTCCTTTTTTTTTACTGCCTCTGGAGAGGTCCCTTTTTTCAGGTCTTTGCGGTTTTTTGCCTGCTCGTGATGATCCCCCTTGTCTTTTTCCTCTTTTCGCCTCCGGCTTTAAGAAACCGCGCGGCAGAAGATCTCGGTAAAGTCGCTCTCGGCTTTCTTTATGTGAGCCTGCCCCTTGCCTTACTCCTTGTCATAGACCGGCACCCGCGAGGAAATCTCTGGATTTTGTTTCTTCTCACCGTTATATTTCTCGGGGATACCGGCGCTTTTTATGCCGGCCGGGTCTTCGGCAAACGAAAACTTTACGCCTCGGTGAGCCCGGGAAAGACGTGGGCAGGAGCCTTCGGGGGGTTGCTCGCCAGTGTTCTTTCAGGCCTCTTTTTTTCCCGATTTTTCCACCTGGGAGATTTTCCCCTGGAGGCGGGTTTCCTGGCCGGATTTCTCGGGGTTTGCGGCCAGATCGGCGATTTGGCTGAATCCATGATCAAGCGGAGCGCCGGCGTCAAGGATTCCGGCCGCATTCTCCCCGGCCACGGCGGTATGCTCGACAGGGTGGACGCGTTGCTCTTCGCCATTCCCGTGCTCTACCTTTTTCTTACGTGGGCCGCGCCGTAAGCTCTGAGGGTTTCAATGGGACCGAACTTCTATGACAGAACAAGGGTGCTCGTCACAGGGGGGGCCGGATTCCTGGGCTCCCACCTCTGCGAGCGGCTGCTGGAGGAAGGGCATTTCGTCCTTTGCCTGGACAATTACTTCACGGGGTCAAAACGCAACATCGTCCACCTCGTGGAAAACAGAAACTTCGAGGTCATCCGTCACGATCTGGTGAACCCTATCTTTTTGGAGGTGGATCAGATCTACAACCTCGCCTGTCCGGCATCTCCCGTTCATTACCAATACAACCCGGTCAAAACGACAAAGACATCGGTCATGGGCGCCATCCATATGCTTGGGCTGGCCAAGCGCGTAAAGGCCAAGATTCTCCAGGCCTCGACGAGCGAGATCTATGGGGATCCGGCGGTTCACCCCCAAGACGAGACGTACTGGGGCAATGTGAACACCATCGGGATCCGGGCTTGCTACGATGAGGGAAAGCGGTGCGCGGAAACGCTTTTCTTTGATTACTTCCGGCAGAACAAAGTGAACATCCGGGTCGTAAGGATCTTCAATACCTATGGTCCCCGTATGCACCCCAACGATGGGCGGGTGATCAGCAATTTCATCATGCAGGCCTTGAGGAACGAACCCGTCACCATTTTCGGCGACGGCCGGCAGACACGGTCCTTCTGCTACGTCGAGGATATGATCGACGGCCTGGTGAAGATGATGAACGGCCCGGATGATTTCGTGGGCCCGGTGAATTTGGGCAATCCCGGGGAGTACAGCATGCTGGACCTGGCGGAAGCCGTCATCGAACTGACCGGATCCAAATCCAGGCCGGAATTCCACCCTTCGCCCATGGATGACCCGAAGAGACGCCAACCGGACATCGCCCTGGCCAAAGAAAAACTGGGGTGGGAGCCCAACGTGGAACTGAGAGAAGGGTTGGAAAAGACCATAGGCTATTTCAGGGAGCTTATCTCCGAGCGATGAAAAGATTGACCATTCTCGGTTCCACCGGCTCCATCGGCACCAACGCCCTCAGGGTCGTTGAAGCCCACCCCGAGGCATACCGCATCGTCGGCCTGGCGGCAGGGAGCAATGTCGAGCTCCTTGCCGCGCAGATTGAGCGTTTTCAGCCGTCGGCCGTTGCCATCCGGGGTGCGCAGCAGGCTGAAGCGTTGCGAAGCCGACTCGGAAAGCGCGGAAAGACCAGGGTCTACGCCGGAACGGAAGGGTTCATTCAGGTGGCAACCTGGGAGGAGGCGGACACGGTCGTTTCAGCCGTTACAGGATCGGCCGGATTGCCGCCCACCTTTGCGGCCATTCAAGCCGGGAAAGAAATCGCCCTGGCGAACAAAGAGACCATGGTCATGGCAGGCTCACTCGTCATGGAGGAGGCCAGGAGGCGAAACGTCCCGATCCTTCCCGTGGACAGCGAGCACAGTGCCATTCTCCAGTGTCTCCAAGGGCATCCCAGGGAGGATATGAAACGGGTGATTTTGACGGCGTCGGGAGGACCTTTTCGTGACCTGCCTCTGCGTGCCATGGGTTCGATCAGCCCGGAGCAAGCGCTGAAGCATCCGAACTGGACCATGGGGCGGAAAATCACCATCGACTCTGCAACCCTCATGAACAAAGGGCTCGAAGTGATCGAGGCAAAATGGCTTTTCGGCCTGTCCATGAACCAGATCGCCGTGCTCGTTCATCCCCAGAGCATCGTTCACTCCATGGTTGAGTACAAGGACGGATCCATCGTGGCCCAATTGGGGATTCCGGATATGATCACTCCCATATCCTATGCCCTCTCTTACCCCCATCACGTGGAGACCTCCCTCCCTTGCCTCAAGCTCGAAGAGGTGGGCCCCCTCACCTTCACCCTGCCCGATCGCGAAAAATTCATGTGCCTCGACCTTGCCTTTGAGGCAGGGCAAATCGGCGGCAGCATGCCCGCGGTCCTGAATGCAGCCAACGAGGTGGCGGTCGATCTCTTTCTGGAGGGGCGAATCCGGTTTTTGGATATTCCCACGCTCATCAACAAGACCATGAAGGCCCACCGGCCTTTTCCCATTGACAGCCTTGAAAAGGTGATGGAGGCTGACCGATGGGCCAGACAGGCGGCCAAGACGTTTTGGCAAGAGAGTTCTAAACGAGGCGAATGATGCATTTTTTTCTTTATTACCTTCTACCTTTTATCGTTGTCTTGGGGATCCTCATCTTTTTCCACGAGTTGGGCCATTTCCTTGTTGCCAAGTATTTCGGCGTCAAAGTGCTCAAGTTTTCCTTGGGCTTCGGATACAAGGTGGCGGGCAAGAAGATCGGCGAGACGGAATACCTCATATCCTCCATTCCTCTTGGAGGCTACGTGAAGCTTCTCGGGGAAAACGACGACGACCAGGAGAGAATTCCTCCTTCGGAGGCAGCCAGGGCTTTCAGCAATCAACACGTCATGAAGCGGATGGCCATCGTGCTGGCCGGGCCTCTGTTCAATCTCTTCCTGGCGCTGTTCGTTTACTGCTGCCTCTTTCTCGTTTCCGGAATCACCATCATGACCACGGAGGTCGGCCAGGTCAGGGAAGGTTCTCCGGCCGACAAAGCCGGGATCAAGAAAGGGGACATGATTGTCGCCATTCAGGGACAGGCAACGGAGAGCTGGGATGATGTCAAGAAGATCGTCAAGGGCTCGGCAGGCAAGACCCTGGATGTGACCGTGGACAGGGGGGGCAACCTGGTCAGCATGACCATGGTGCCCGAAGAGGCTGTGGAGAAGAACCTCTTCGGCGAGGAGGTGAAATCCGCCCTCATCGGCGTCGTGGCTTCCGCGAAAGTCAAGAACGTGCACAAAGGTTCGTGGACGGCGGTAAAAGAGGCTTTCGTGCAAACCTGGTTCGTTACAAAGTTGACCGTTCTGACCATCGTGAAGCTTTTTCAAGGGGTTGTATCCATCAAAACCATCGGCGGGCCCATCATGATCGGCCAACTGACCGGGCAGGTTGCCCAGGAAGGGCTGGGCAATCTCGTGCCCCTTCTCGCCGTGATCAGCATCAACCTGGGGATTCTCAATCTGCTCCCGGTCCCCATCCTGGACGGCGGGCTGATTCTTTTTCTTTTGATCGAGCTGATTCTGCGCAGGCCCGTCAGCCTCAAGAAGCGTGACGCGGCGCAGAAGGCCGGGCTTTTCCTCCTGGCGGTTCTCATCGTGGTGGTGACCATCAACGATCTGGCCAGGATCGAGGCGGTGGCGAAGCTCTTTGAAAAGATCTTCGGGTGACGGCCGGTTGATTCTTTCATTCAACACATCTACGGCGCCCTTCAGCGTGGCTGTCGTGAAAGAGGACGGAACACTCGTCTCTGAAAACCTCTTGACCCCACCCTCCAAAGGATTCGGGACCTTCATGCCCGCCCTTCACCAGGTGCTTTCCTCCACCGGAGTGAACCTGAAAGATCTCGAAGCGGTGGCCGTTGCCAGGGGACCGGGCAGCTTCACGGGTCTGCGCCTTGGCCTGGCCGCGGCCAAAGGGATTTGCCGTGGGCTGGGAATCCCCGTTGTGGCCGTTTCCAGTCTGGAAGCCCTGGCAGTGCAGTGCCCGGTCACGTCCTTTCCCGTCTGCCCCATCATTGATTCCAGAAGAGGGGAGGTGTTTACGGCCCTCTTCGAGCCTTTGCCGGGTGGAGGGGTGCGAAGGATCAAGGCCGAAACCTGCCTGGCCCTCGAGGCCTTGAATGATTTCGTGGAAGGCCGGACGCTTTTTTTGGGACATGATTATGCCCGGCAAGCTGCGTCAGTCCGAGACGTGCTGGGCCAAAGAGCCGTCCTGGCCCCTCTTTCTCTTTGGACCCTCCGGGCCTCTGCCGTGGCCTTTGTCGCTCTTCAAAAAGCGGAGAGGGAAGGCTTTGATGATTTAAAAAGCCTGGTCCCCTTATACATGAGGCCGCCGGACATCAGGGAAGCAGGGAAGAAGAAGACAGAATACAGAAGACAGGAGACAGGAGAATGACAGCGAGGCCACATCAGACGTTTTGATTCTGTCTTCTGACTCCTGTCTCCTTTATGCTTCTTTCGTTGCTGACCCCTGAGAGCTCATCGCTTGGACCGGACGGGGCGGAATGGATTGACAAACCCATCCCGGGAAGATAATAATGAGCCATTAAAAAAATCCAAGGAGCTGTGCCGACGACCGCCGCAGAGAACAAAAGAATCAACAACACCCTGCCAGTCGCCCGAGAAGGGTTCCCCTTCATCCTATCGGGCCTAATCCTCACCGGCCTGTTCTTCGGTTTGCACCTTCCTCTCCTGGGCGTCCTTTTTTGCCTGCTGACCCTCTTTACGGTCTATTTTTTCCGGGATCCGGCGCGGAGTCCGGCCGTCGAAGATAAGGGCGTGTTTTCCCCGGCTGACGGCAAGATCGTGCAGGTGGCAGCTCTGCAGAATGACGGCCAAAGCGGGGAAGAAAAGGTTTTGAAGGTGAGCGTTTTCATGTCTCTTTTAGACGTTCACGTGAACCGCATCCCGGTGGCCGGAAAGATCTGCACGGTGGCCTATCACCCCGGGAGGTTCCTGGCGGCCAATTTGGATAAGGCTTCGGAGCAAAACGAGCGAAATACCGTCACCCTTGAGACCGGGGACGGCCAAAAGGTTGTCTTTGTCCAGGTGGCGGGACTGATTGCCCGGCGAATTGCCTGCTGGATCAAACAGGGGGACGAGGTGCGGACCGGGCAAAGATTCGGCCTCATTCGTTTCGGGTCCAGGCTTGACATCCATCTGCCCGGGGCCAGCCGGGTCATCGCCGTTGCGGGCCAGAAAGTCAGGGCAGGGGAAACGGTCATCGGGTATCTGCCATGAAGAAGAAAAAAAAGAACAAGCGAAGGCGGGGCATTTATGTCCTGCCCAATCTGTTCACCTCGGCAAGCCTTTTCAGCGGGTTTTATGCGATCGTGGCAGCCATGGAAGGAAGGTTCGAGGCGGCTGCGGTGGCCGTCATGATTTCAGCCCTCCTTGACGGATTGGACGGCCGGATTGCTCGACTCACCAATACGGCCAGCCATTTCGGCGTCGAGTATGATTCCCTGGCCGATGTCATTGCCTTTGGGGTGGCCCCCGGCATTCTCGCCTTCCAATGGGCTTTGAGGCCTTTCGGTCGACTGGGGTGGCTCGCCGCCTTCATGTTCGTTATCTGCGGCGCCCTGCGTCTTGCCAGGTTCAATGTGCAAAAGAGCAGTGAGGACGTGAGTCACTTCAAGGGATTGCCGATTCCCGCTGCGGCCTTCTTCATCGCGGCGATGGTTCTTTTTGTCGAGTCCTGGGACGGCAGTCTGGAGATACGATCCGGCATGATCATCGTGATCGTCTACATCCTTTCTTTTCTCATGGTGAGTACGCTCCATTATTTCAGCTTCAAGAAATTCGACATTCGCAACAGGAAGCCCTTCAATTTGCTCCTGTCCCTCATTCTCGTTGCGATGATCATCGCCTACAAGCCGAAGGTCATGCTCTTCCTCTTGATTTTTGCTTATGTGGTATCCGGTCCTCTCGTCACCTTCTACCGGTTGTACCGGAGAATCCCCTTCAGGAGGTCCGCCAAATCCGGCACGCAAGAAAAGGTCCGGGTCGGTGAGGAAGGCAGTGAGAGAGCCGAAAAGGTGTGAGGGAAGAAGAAATTCCAAGCGTTGTTCCATGATGGACTAAAGACGGAATGGGCAGACAAAACCCGTGATGAGGGTCACCGGAGGACGTGTTCGAGGCAGGCGGCTGGCGACATTTAGAGGAATGGATATCAGGCCGACTTCCGATAGGGTGAGGGAAGCCGTGTTTGATCTCCTCGGGCAGGAGCTATCAGGAATCCGGGTCCTCGACCTTTTCGCGGGAACAGGGAGCCTGGGCATCGAGGCCCTCAGCCGGGGAGCGGTGGAGGCTTTGTTCATCGACCATTCCCTGAAGGCGATCGAGCTGATTCGCAGGAACCTGAAACTCACCGGTCTGGAGGGTTCGGGTTTTGTCCTGAGGAAGAATCTAGCCCGAGGGGTGTTTTTAAGACACCCCGCCCTGGTCAAACCTTTTGACCTCGTGTTCCTGGATCCCCCTTACGGCAAAGGGTTTATTGTACCCCTCCTGGAAGCACTCGATCAGGGCGGGATGCTGAGGCCGGGCTCACACGTTGTCGCTCAAAGCGAAAGAAAGGGAGACCTGCCTGAGGTCGTGGGAAATCTCGAAACGGTGAAAGTGAGAGTCTACGGTGTGACTCGAATCAGCGTTTTCACGAATGAGGAGGACTCATGAAGGAGAAAGTGGTCATCTACCCGGGCACCTTTGATCCTATCACCAACGGCCATCTCAGCATCATCACAAGAACCCTGAAGATCTTTGACAAGCTGGTCATCGCCATTTTGAACAATCCTCAGAAGGTCCCGCTTTTCTCGCTCAAGGAGAGGGCGCTCATGATCCGGGATGTGCTCAAGGGTCACGCGAGAGTGGAGGTGGATTCCTTCAACGGGCTCCTGGTGGATTATGTGGTCAAGAAAAAGACCAACGTAGTGATTCGAGGGTTGCGAGCGCTTTCCGATTTCGAGTACGAGTTTCAAATGGCCCTGATGAACCGCAAGCTGAACAGGGAAGTTCAGTCCATCTTTCTCATGACGGACTACAAATGGTTCTACACCAGTTCCACCATTATCAAGGAAGCCGCCAGTCTGGGCGGTGATGTGAGCGGCCTGGTCCCGCCTTTGGTGTGCCACAAACTCAAAGAAAAATTCGGGTATGCCTAAGGGAATGGAATGGTGGGGCAACCTGGCAAACGCTTTGCATTTTTAATTCATTATTCCAGTTTTCCATTATTCCAACATTCCTTTACATCCTTATAATGAAAGCATCGGGAAACCCCATGGCTTCAAATTTTGTCTTCAAGGTTTCCGCGTCAGGGAGTGTCTCTGATTCGGATACATGGACGCGGTAGAAGACTCTCCCGGCCCCGTCTTCGTAAACCACGACATTGACGTAATTGAAAGTGTTCTTGAATCGATCGGCGAGGTTGAGGGCGTTTGAAAGAGCTTCAAAAGCCCCGACTTGAACCGTGAATGGGCCTTTTGCGAAGTCCTGCCATTCAAGAACAGGAACCTTTCCCGCCGCGGTTTCCATCCGGCCCACTTCCTTGGCCAGGGCTTCGACCCTGACATCCACCACCCCCGGACCGACCATGTCCAGTTCACGGGCCGCCCCGTAGGAGAGATCGATCACCCTTCCCTTCACGAAAGGCCCCCGGTCGTTGACCGGGACGATAATGGATTTGTTGTTGGCAAGATTCACGACCCTGACCCACGTGTGCAAGGGAAGGATCTTGTGCGCAGCGCTTTTGGCATACATGTTGTAGGGAGCCCCGCTTGCGGTTGGGCGTCCGTGGAAGTCTTTTCCATACCACGAGGCCTTGCCGTATTCCACAAAGCCCTGGGCATCGGGGAGAGGATAATAGCGGATGCCGTTCACCTCATAAGGACGCGCTCCGGGCACCCACCCTGTTTGGGGAAGAGTCCTTGTGGGGCGAGGCTCGGGGGCACAGCCGCACAGGAGGAGAAAAAAGCCGATCATCAAGAAGGCGAGGCGTTTCATCGGGCCGAAAAACCGTCATTTTAAATACAGTATCCTATCAAAATTTTTGTATTTTTCAACCCCTGTTTCGGCGTATGCACAACCGAATGCAGGCCTGTTCGTTTTTCTCTTGACATGGTTGGACGGTTTTTTTAAAGTGCGCCCAGTAACTATATTGTAACTATAATGTGATTACTTCCAGGGCCTGCCAAGGGGCGTGAATTCTCAAGCAACCCATGATGAAAGGAAGGGGTGGTCCATGAGACTTTCAGGTAAGACGGCGTTGGTGACAGGAAGCAGCCGAGGCGTGGGGAGGGCCATTGCCGTGGCCTATGCCCGGGAAGGGGCAAAGGTGATGGTGAACTACACATCCAATGAAAAGGCGGCCGAAGACGTGGTTGAAGAAATCCAAAGGCTGGGTGCCCAGGCTCAGGCTTTCAAGGCCGATGTGGCCAAGAAATCGGAGGCGGAGGCCATCGTGCAAGCCACCGTGGACGCTTTCGGCGGGATCGATATTCTGGTCAACAACGCAGGGTTCACCCGTCCGGCCATGATGCTCAAGATGACCGAAGAGCAGTGGGACGCCGTGGTGGACATCCACATGAAAGGCCCGTTCCTCTGCACCCAGGCGGCAGGCCAGCACATGAGCAAGAAAAACAGCGGAAAGATCATCAACGTCACCTCGGTTGCGGGGATCGTCGGCACGGTGGGGCAGGTGAACTACAGCGCGGCCAAGGGCGGAATCATCAGCATGACCAAGTCCATGGCCCGGGAACTCGCCCGGTACAACATCTGTGTGAACGTGATCTCGCTCGGCATCGTGACCACCGACATGACCGAGAAAATCACCACCGACGAGAAACTCAAGGAAATCTACATGAACCGGATCCTGCTCAAACGCTTCGGTGAGCCCGAAGACATCTCGCCGGCCTTCGTGTTTCTCGCCTCGGACGAAGGCAATTACATCACCGGCCAGCTTATCTGCGTGGACGGTGGGTATGGAATGATTTAGAAGCTGGAGTCATGGAAACGCATAAAAACGGGAGTGATCGGGCGACAGAGCGCCGGAACTCCATCACTCCAAAAGACACAAAGGAGGATGACATGGGAGCAGTACCGGACAAGATTTGGACATGGCAAATGGTTCAGCCCACAACCTTTAACAAGGAAACCAAGGAATCCACACCGGGCAAGCTCGAGAAGAAGCAGATCCCTGTGCCTGAACTTCAGCCCGGAGACGTCCTCGTGGAAGTCGCCGGTTGCGGGGTGTGCCACACGGACCTGGGATATTTCTACGACGGCGTTCCTACGGTTTCGAAACCTCCCCTCACCTTGGGGCACGAGATATCCGGAACCGTGGTGGCCGGTGATCCGGCGTGGCTGGGAAAGGAAGTGATCATTCCCGCGGTCATGCCCTGCCGGAAGTGCATCCTTTGCAAAACCGGCCGGGGAAACCGATGCCTGGATCAAAAGATGCCCGGCAACAGCCTGGGTCTTTACGGCGGCTTTTCGAGCCATATTCCCGTGCCGAGCGTCGATCTTTGCGAGGTGAAGAACCGGGGCGACATTCCGCTGTCCCATCTGGCCGTGGTTGCCGATGCTGCGACGACGCCCTACCAGGCGGCCAAGAGGGCCGATCTGCAGCCTGGTGACAACGTGGTGGTCATCGGGATCACGGGTGGTGTGGGCCAGTATATGGGGCAGACGGCCAAGGCGCTGGGGGCCAATACCGTCATCGGCATTGCACGCAATGAGGAGAAACTGAAACGAGCCCTGCGGTTCGGGGTGGATTTCGTCATCAACTCCACCGGCAAGGATGCGGTCGCGGTCTCAAAGGAGTTTCGAGGGATTTGCAAGGAGAAGGGGCTTCCGGGCACAGGGTGGAAGATCTTCGAGGTCACCGGAACCAAGCCGGGCCAGGAAATCGGCCTGACCCTGCTGAGCTTCACGGGAAAGCTCATCGTCGTAGGATTCGGCCTGGCCAAAACCGAGTACGCCGTCGGCCGGCTCATGGCGTTTGATGCGGAAGTCATCGGCACCTGGGGATGTCTGCCCGAGTACTATCCCATTGTGTTGAACATGGTGCTGCAAGGCAAAATCAACATGGAGGAGTTCGTGGAAACGCGTCCCATGAGCACGATCGCGGAGACCTTTGCGGAAGCGCACAAGACGCCACCCATGAAGAGAATCGTGCTGACCCCGGACTTCTAGCATGAGAAAGGATGCGAAGAAGTCTTTCGTCGAGAGATCAACCAACACTTTAAGGAGGAAATGACTATGGCTTTGAAAGGTTTGGAATGGATGCCGAGAGAAGATGGAACCAAGGATCATGCGCTGCACACCGATGTGCACTGGGGAACGGAGGCGCCCTGCGTGGTCTATGAAAAGAAGCCTCTCACCGATCCCAAGGGAAAGGTGGTGGATGGCCTTTTTGTATCCTGGATTCGCCTCAACAACCCCAAACAGTACAACTCCTACACCACGGAGATGGTCAAGGGCGTGATCGCCGGTTTTGAAAACGCCTCGTTGGACCGGAGCGTGGTGGCGGCTGTTTTTACAGGCACCGGTCCTTATGCGTTCTGCACGGGGGGCAATACCAAGGAGTACAGCGAATACTACAGCATGAGACCGGATGAATACGGTCAATACATGGAGCTCTTCAACCACATGGTGGATGCCATCCTTTTCTGCAAGAAGCCCGTGATCTGCCGCGTGAACGGCATGAGGGTGGCCGGGGGCCAGGAGATCGGCATGGCCTGCGACCTTGCCGTGGCTTCGGACCTGGCGATCTTCGGCCAGGCCGGACCGAGGCACGGATCGGCCCCGGTGGGCGGGGCCTCGGACTTTCTGCCCTGGTACCTGAGCATCGAGGATGCCATGTGGAACTGCGTTTCCTGCGAGATGTGGTCCGCCTACAAGATGAAGGCCAAGAACCTCGTCAGCAAGGTGGTCCCGGTCTTGAAAATCGACGGAAAATGGGTTCGCAACCCTACCATCATCACCGATCAGTACGTGAAGGACGGCGAGATCGTATACGGGGAGTTCAAGACGGGCGAGGAGCTCAAGGAGGGCCGGGCCATCCTGAAAGAGCATCAGGAAAAGGCCGATTTTGAGCTTCTGGACAAGGAAGTGGACAAGATTGCCTGGACCTTCGCCAATCTTTTCCCGGCGTGTTTGATCGAATCGGTCGACAGCATTCGCCAGAAAAAGAAATTCTTCTGGGACACGATGAAGAACGCCCACCGGCACTGGCTGGCCGCCAATATGGGCGGCGAGGCTTTCCTGGGCTTCGGGGCCTTCAACACCAAGAAGATCACGGGCCAGGATACCATCGATTTCCTCAAGTTCCGGCAGAATATCGCGGAGTGCAGGACCTGGGACAATGAGATGTTCTCCGAGGTCCTGGGAAAGCCCCAGAAGTAATGCTTTCCCGATTTTCCGCCATGGCAGGCAGGGCAGGCACGTCAGGCCCGCCTGCCATGTTTGTCTTCGTCTGAAATACCGACTTCATCGGGTTTCAGGAATGGAATGAAAGGAGGAGAAGAAAGATGGCCTACCAACACATTATCACAGAGTTCAAAGAAGGCCTTGGCACCATCACCTTCAACCGGCCTCCTGTCAATGTGCTGAACATTGCCATGATGGAAGAAATAAACCATGCGCTGGCCGCCTGGCAGGGCCAAAAGGATTTGAAGGTAGTGCTTTTCAATGCAAAAGGCAAATGCTTCTCAGCCGGTGTGGACGTGGGGGAGCACATGGGGGATTTGGCCCCCAAGATGATCGAGGTTTTCCACCGCATTTTCCGTCTCATGGACAAGCAGGGTGCGGTAACGGTCGCATCCGTTTACAGCTCGTGCCTGGGAGGGGGGTGCGAGGTGGCCGTCTTTTGTGATCTCGTCATTGCGGCAGAGGGCGCCAAGCTCGGCCAACCTGAGATCCAGGTGGGGGTGTTTCCTCCTATCGCAGCCCAGATCATGCCCCGTATCATCGGCCGGAAGGCGGCCATGGACCTGATCCTTTCAGGCCGGATCATTACGGCCGCCGAGGCTCTGCAACTGGGACTCATCAACAAAGTCGTGAAAGACGAGGACCTCGAGAAAGAAACGGGAGCGTTTGTAAAGCCTTACCTGAAATTGAGTGCCGAGGTTTTGCGGCAGGCCAAAAAGGCGGTCATGGCAGGACTCAGAGACGACCTGGAGCCTTCTCTCAAGGTGATCGAGGACATTTATCTCAATCAGCTCATGAAATCCCACGATGCCCAGGAAGGTCTAAAGGCCTTCCTGGAAAAGAGAAAGCCCGCCTGGAAAAACGAGTGAGCTCAAGGCCCCTGCTTCTTTTCTAAGCGGGGGCTTTTTCTTCCATAACCCTCGCAGTGCCTTTTCAACCTTGACAGATGAGCTCCATGTTATTTATACTATTGAAAAAAAAGGGGATGACCCCTTGCTCATTGGACCGAGGGCATGGACTACAGTGGGCTGCTAAGCCAGCTTCAAAACCTTGGAAAAGATCCTTCTCGCCTGATCTTTGAAGATGAACTCACCGGTCTTTACAACCGCCGATTTCTCCACAACTACTTTCAGCAGAATATTCCATGGGACGCCCTCGAAGACAACCCTTTGACGCTTCTCATGATGGACCTGGATTACTTCAAGCAGATCAACGACACCTACGGCCATGATGTGGGGGACCAGGCCCTCATCTGGGTGAGCAGCCTTTTGAAAGAGGTCTCTGAAGACAAGTACCTGCCTGTTCGCTACGCCGGGGACGAGTTCATCATCATCATGCCTCTTTGCCGGAAATCCAGGGCCCTGAAGCTGGGTGAGAGGCTCCTCGGCCTGACCAGAGAAAGAACCATGCCCGTTCCCGGCCACGAAAGGGAGATCAGGCTCACCTTGAGCGTGGGGATCGCTTCCGCCCCGGACGATGCCCGGAACGAAAAGGCCCTGGTCCAGAAAGCGGACACGGCTCTCTATTACGCCAAAAAAACAGGTCGGGACCGCATTGCCAATGTGGGGGAAGTGGCTCCCCAGAGCGTGTTTGCAAAAACAGCCCTCCACCAGCTTGGGAGGGCGGCCGTCGGGGGCCGCAAAGGGGCGCTCACGGCGGTGGCGGAATGCCTGAAGCGATTCAGCCAGAAACAAAACCAGTTTCTCATCGCAGAGGGCGCCGCGGGGATGGGGAAAACCATGTTCCTGGATACGGTCAAGCGAAGCCTGAGCCAGACCAAGTCCATATGCCTGGTGAAAACCACGGGAAATCCTCAGGAGCTTTATCGGCCCTATTACCTGATCTCGGAGATTCTCATGGCTCTTCTGAGAACGCTGGGAGACAAGGGGCAGAAGGCGCTCAAAGCGTTGAGTGATGAGGATGGAAGATACCTTGCCTCGATCATGCCGCATATCGGCAAAACAGACCAGGAAGAGGTCAGGGACGAGAAGACCTACCGGGAAGGGGTGTTTGCCGCGCTGATCAAGCTTGTCGGCAAGCTTCACGACGGCCAGCCGACCATCTGGTTCATCGATGATCTCCACTACGGTGACGAAGCCACCTTGCTGCTCATCCGGAGGCTCCTGCTCGGGAAGGAAGGGAATCTCTTCGTCTGTGCTTCGGCTATCGACATGCCGAAGGGGACGGGGGAGGGACCGCAGGACACCTTGGAACGCTTCTGCTCCGCCTACGGCGAAGAAATCGGCATTCGCAAGGTCACCCTTCCTCCTCTGTCCGCCGCGGACATCAGCAAGCACCTGCAGACCATCTTTCCCAGGGTGAGCATGCCCAAGGATTTCGCCAGAGACTTGGAGCAGATCACCCAGGGCAATCCCCTTTTCCTCAGCGAGATTGTGCGCAAGCTCGTCCTGGATGGAAAGATCACCCTGTCGGGTCAGCAATGGGTGATTGAGCCCCTAGAGAAGGGATATCTTCCCAGGTCCCTCGAGGAGATCGTGAGGGAGAAGATCTCTGCTCTGGACGAGGAAAGCAGGCGACTCCTGGATCAGACTTCCGTGTTCGGCGATCGGGTGTCGCTGAGCATGCTGGCCGGGAGTTCCGAGGACAGCGAGGCAAGAATCCTGGAATTTGTCGACATGGCCGTTTCCCAGGGGTTGATCAGCTCGGACTTCCAGGTGAATGACGAGACGATCAGTTTTCTGAGTCGCCGAATCTTGGAAATCGCCTACGGGGAGATTCAGAAAGGCCAGAAACAGGCCTTGCATGAAAAAGTGGGCAGCTACCAGGAGTCTCTTTTCGAGCGGGATTTGTTGCCTTCGGCGGCGACCCTCGCCTATCACTTCAAGCGCTCGGCAAACAGGGAAAAGGCGGTGTCCTACGAGCAGCTACAAGCCGCGAACAATAAGCTGGTCTTCAATGTGCAGGAAGCCATCTATTACACCGGCGCAGGGGTGGCTGAGGCGGCACCTATAGAAAGCCCCCTCGACCCGGAAAGCCTTGCCCTGGTTCCGAACCTTTTTCGAGCGGTCCTACTTGGCGTTCGAAATGCCAAGCTTTATCCCCCGGGGAGCAGAACGATCGCGATCGGCTACGACAATGCAAAGCAGGCCATGGACAGGATTCTGGCGCGAAATGAGCGGCTCACCATCCTGCAGTTCGACCAGACGCTTCTCGTCAACGGCAAGCGGTATGAGGCAACGGAGTTCAAGGCTTTTGCCGAAGCCTTCCTGAAGCTTTTTTCCCATCTTGAACTCAAAGGCATCACGTTCAAGCGGGAGATTTCCAGGGAAGAGGTGTCGAGCCTGATTGAGGCGCTCGGCAGAACCAGGCCCGAGACGATCGACGAGGGCTTTTGGCAGCGTTTCTTGGAAGAGAAGAAACTGACCCACGTAGACCTGACCCAGATCCATTATGCGGTTCGCATGGAAGGGGGGCCGGTCCAGGTCGAGGTGGTCGGCGAAGAAGCCATCAACCCGGTCGATGTTCAGGCCGAGCTGGATGCGTCCGAGCAGGAACTCAGCGCCGATGTCGTGGTCAATGGGGTCGAGTTCATCCGTGCGTTGCTCAATGCAGCGAGAGGAATCAAACTCTACCCCATGAAAAGCAAAGCCCTGCGGAGCACCATCGATCAGGTCATGGCCAGTCTTGCCCGGGTGATGGCCAAGCGACCCGCTCTCACCGTGGCTCGGGTGGAAAAATCGCTTTTCATAAACGGGGAGAAGGTGGGCACCTCCGACTTCAACATGGTCGCCCAGAGTTTCATCCAATTCCTTGACGCCCTCGGCCTCAGGAGCGTGACTTTCCTGAGGGGACTTCCCGCGGATCAGATGAAAGCCTTCATCGGACTCCTGGCCGAACTTCCGAGCAGCGGCCTCAACGCCGAGTACTGGAACCGCGCGGCTCGGGAGAGAAGAATCACCGGCATTCTTTTTGACCGTCGACTCTATGAGACGACATTCGTTTCGAGCGCCTCGGGGGAGTTTCAAATCAAGGCGTCCAAGGCCCAAGTCAAGAGGAAGGTGTTGGGGATCTCTGCGGCGGAAGAAGAAATGCCCGAGGAATCTCTGGACGATTCCCTCCAAAAAATGCCCGTCCACATGAGTGATCTTCTTCTCAAAGGAGACGAGAAAAAGATTCATTCCATCATTAGCCGATTGTTCCAAGGGTATCTTCAGGGAACGCCTCAGGCTCGCATAAAGGTCATCAGCCGGTGCATGAGTCTTTTTGAGGACCTCAACGTCGGGCTCCAAAACCAGCTCGCCAAGCATCTGGACAATCCCCTGCTCCTCGTCCTGTCCCAGGAAAAGGAACCCTCCGTGCTCAAGGATCTGGCCAACTCCCTCAACCGTCTGGCGACGCTGCTCATCGAGTTCGGGGAATACTCCCATGCGAGCCGGGTCCTGCTTCACCTCCAACGCCGCCACCGAAAACTGGTTGAGGCAAAAAGTGAGCAAGCCGACGCCCTGGAGGAAATCCTGCTCAGACCCCTGGACCCCAAGGCGCAGCAGGTGCTTTTACAGGATTTCTTGTCCGGAGACGCTTCGAGGCAGCAAGACGCGGTTCAACTGCTCGGCAGCCTGGGCCGAATGATCATTCCTCTGCTTCTGAACGTGGTCAAGCGGGAAGAAGATCTGAGGATCCGGCAACTCGCGGCGAGTCTTCTTTCCGAGCAGGGATACGAAGCGACCAAAATGATCAAGCGGGAATTCGTTCTCCAGACCTCGGCCGAGGAGCGGATCCGAATTCTGGAAGTCATTGACGGGGTCACCCGGGACTTGAAGACGGAGCTTCTATATGCCTTGAACGATGAAAGTCCTCAGGTCCGGCAGGAAGCCTTCCGGCTCTCGGAGCGGCTGAATAACGAGGATGTTGAAGCCATCTTGTTGGACCTGACGGAAAGCAGGAAACCCGACGTGGCGGTGGGGGCGATCAAGCAACTCGCGAAACTGAGACCGCACGCGGCCCTGGAAAAGGTGCTTGTCCTTGTCAAGTCGGCGAGAGAACGGGACCGCCTCATCGCGTGCTGCCAGGCCCTCGGGCAGATCGGAGAGCCTGCATGCATTGATCCCCTGGCCAAGATTGTTCTCCTCAAGGGGTTTCTGCCGTGGCGGAAAAGGCATCCCTCTCGACTGCGCGCCTCGGCGGCTCTGGCCTTGGCTCAAATCAACGACCCCAAAAGCAAAGACGTCCTTGCAAAATGCACCGAAGACAGGGATCAGCAGGTGAGGCAGATCGCCAGATCCGTGCTCGGCTGCGATGTCGTTCCGCTCCAGGAGGAGACCCGCGACGTGCCGGTTTGACGAGAAGGCGGGCTACCTCTTCACGTGATCCCGAATGTATTGGACGATAGCTTCGGTGCTGGTTCCCGGTCCGAACACGTTCGCGATGCCGCAGGCTTTGAGGGCGGGAATATCCTCGTCAGGGATGATGCCGCCGCCGATCACGAGCATGCCTTCCCCATGCTTTTCCTTCAACAACTCCATCACCCTGGGAAACAAATAGTCGTGAGCGCCGGAGAGAATGCTCATGGCAATAACATCCACATCTTCCTGAATGGCTGCTTCGACGATTTGGCGAGGCGTTTGCCTGAGGCCGGTGTAGATGACTTCCATGCCTGCATCCATCAAGGCATTCGCGACGACTTTGATCCCCCGGTCATGACCGTCCAATCCCGGCTTGGCAGCCAACACCCGTATCTTTCTGTCCGTATTCATGATCCACACTCCGCGTCAAGACTAGGCAGTAAGAAGTAGGCAGTAAGCAGTCCTTTGAAGCTCACCGCCTTCTCGCCCGTAGATTCTGATTCTGTGAGCAGTAGGCAAGCATGCAAGCAGGGAGTAATCAGGAGTCCTTTCCTGCATACTGCCTACTTCATAGTGCTTACTATTTGGTCACCGGAACGTGTTGATCTGCCGGTATTCTCCGAAAACGTCCCTGAGGGTGTCACAGATTTCTCCGAGAGTGGCATACGCCTTGACCGCCTCCATGATCGGGGGCATCAGGTTCTCATTGCTCTCAGCGACCTGCTTCAACCGAGCGAGGCTTTTTTTGACGCTCTCAGGGCCCCGCTCCGCCTTGAGCTTCTTGAGTTTCTCAAGTTGAGAGATCCTCACGGCAGGATTCACCCGGAGAAGGTTGGTCGGCTTCTCCTCTTCCACGTGAAACCGGTTCAGGCCCACAACGACTCTTTCGTTTTTCTCGATCTGCTTCTGAAAGGTATAAGCGCTGCTCTGAATCTCCTTCTGGATGAAGCCCTGCTCAATCGCCGCGGCCGCCCCACCCATGTCGTCGATTTTCCGGATATAATCCTGGGCTCTGTCGCAGATCTGCCTCGTGAGCTCTTCCAGGAAGTAGGCCCCTCCCAAAGGATCCACGGTGTCGGCGACTCCGAGTTCGTGGGCGATCAGTTGCTGAGTGCGCAGGGCAACCTGCACGGCCTGCTCTGAGGGAAGACAAAGCGCTTCATCCATGGAATTGGTGTGGAGAGATTGGGTGCCGCCGAGAACGGCGCTCAGAGCCTGAAAGGCCACTCTCACGATATTGTTCAACGGCTGCTGCGCGGTCAAGGTGCAGCCCGCGGTCTGGGTGTGAAAGCGGACCATCATGGATCGCGGATCTTTCGCACCGAATCGCTCCTTCATGATCTTGGCCCAGAGTGTCCTTGCGGCGCGAAACTTCGCGATCTCTTCAAAGAAATCCTGATGGGCGTTGAAGAAAAAGGAGAGCCTCGGGCCGAAGGAGTCGACGCCCAGACCGGCCTTCAGAGCGGCTTCCACATAGGCGATGCCGTTGGCCAGGGTGAAAGCCACTTCCTGGACCGCGGTGGAGCCCGCTTCACGGATATGGTACCCGCTGATGCTGATGGTGTTCCACTGGGGCACGTGTTCGGAGCAGAAGGCGAAGATATCCGTGACAATTCTCATCGAGGGTTTGGGAGGGAAAATGAAGGTTCCCCGGGACGAGTACTCTTTGAGAATGTCGTTCTGGATCGTCCCTCGCAGTTGAGCGGGCGGGATCCCCTGTTTTTCCGCCACAACGATGTACATGGCCAGGAGAACGGCGGCCGGCGCGTTGATGGTCATGGACGTGCTCACCTGATCCAGGGGAATACCGTCGAAGAGGATCTCCATATCCCGGAGAGAATCAATGGCGACCCCGACTTTGCCTACTTCCCCCATGGCCATCTCGTGGTCCGAGTCGTAACCGATCTGGGTAGGCAGGTCAAAGGCGACAGACAAGCCCGTCTGGCCTTGTTCCAGGAGAAACTTGTATCGGCGGTTGGATTCTTCCGCGGAAGCGAACCCCGCGTATTGGCGCATGGTCCAGTGCCGGCCGCGGTACATCGTGGGCTGCACCCCCCGGGTAAAGGGGTAGGACCCTGGGAAGCCCAGATCCGAAAGGTAATCGATGTCACGGCAATCCAGCGGGGTATAGAGCCGCTGGACGGGAATTCCGGACGTGTTCACAAAGGCTTTTTTCCGTTCCGGATTCTTCTGCAACTTCTCTTCAACCGATCGGTTCCACGCTTCGGCCGTCTCGGCCAGGACCCGAAGATCATCTTCCTTGATCATGTCCGCTCTTCCTCCCGTGCGCTCAAAAAACATCTATTCCTAGCATTTTGGCTTCTTGAAAAGCCGGAGAGGCATCGAGCATGGGGGTCTCTCTCAAAACTGAAAACGAAGAGAATCCGGGAAAAAGCATGCAAACGCCCGGTAGCAAAGGCAGCCTCTCTTGACCAGGAAATGAAGTATAGGGGATTTGTGCGCTCTCTGTCAACGAGGACCTATTGATCAAAATCCACCGTCTCACCTGCGACCGATCATGGCTCGAGCCCCTCTCAAAGGGCTTGAAGATCAGGAGAACCCTCAGCATGTCTGATTCTTTTGGAGCCAGGATTTGTAAACGTGATAATACACGTCCGAGAGGTACACAATCCCGTAAAGTTTATCCCCATCCTCCACCGGAAGGCGGCGGATCCGGTTCTTGACCATCTTGTTCACAAGCACCATGAGGTGATCGTCCGGCGCGGCGGTCAGGACCGGATAACTCATGATCTCTTCGACCCGAAGGTCGTTGAACTCTTCCAGGTGGAAGTCGATCTCCTCTTCCCACACGGATCCGTCCCCCGCCTGGTGCTGCATGAAAGGAGGCCTCACATGGTAGAGGATGTCCCACACGGAGACCATTCCCACAAGGCGTCCTTTGTTGTTGACCACCATGACCCCGAAAGATTTGTAGCCTCTCTCCCTCACCTTGCCCTCAAAGATGATGCAGGCGGCCTCCTTGACGGTTGTATCCGGCCGAACGATGGCATAATCCTGCACCATGATGTCCTTGGCTTTTAATTTCATGGGTTTTTCTCCTTTCCGGTGGCGGACTCCTCGGGTGGAAAAACCGCCGTTCCGCCCAAGGTGGCTGGAGTATAAAGGAATGACCGAGGGCGGTCAATACGGCAACTGTGTTTTCGGTTCCCGTGAACGTCACCCGCCCCTTTTCACAGCCTGTCCGGCAATCCGCCGCCAGGGCGCTTCCGGCAGTTCGAGCCCTTCGAGTTTGCCCGGGATGAAGTTCGCGCGAAATTTTCCCCATATTTCTTTATTCCAATCGTTGGCGGCTTGTGCTATGAAAGGGCGGCGTTTCATGTAAAACACGGAGAGGGCCGAAACTTCAAGATCCGAGGCGGTCCTCTTTACGCTTCACGCGCGGAAGAGGCTTGGGCGCTTGACCGTTGATGGATTCATCACTTTTCAAGGAGGTCATTTCTCATGGATAATTGGACCTTTGGCGTCACCATGATGGTATGCGGCATGGGGGGAACGCTTCTCACCCTTTTCATTATGAGCCTCATCATGAGTCTTTTGAGAAGGCTTTTTCCGTACAAGAAGGTGGAGGGATAGCCATGGAACAGGCAATCATCAACGGATTACAGGGTCTCATCAACGGCTTCCTCCATCTGGATTGGCGTTCTCTGGTCATGATCTTTGTCGGGTTGCTTCTCCTGTGGCTGGGAATCAAAAAGGATTGTGAGCCTTTGCTCCTCGTTCCCATAGGATTCGGATGCATTCTGGTGAACATCCCTCTGGCGGACGTGATGGAACACGAAGGATTTCTTCGAACCATCTATGACATGGGTGTTTCGAATGAGCTTTTCCCCCTCCTGATTTTCGTGGGAATCGGCGCCATGACGGATTTCGGACCCCTTCTGTCCAATCCTTCCACCTTTTTGCTGGGCGCCGCAGGGCAATTCGGGATCTTCCTCACCCTGGCCATTGCCCTGGCCCTCGGCTTCCCCAAGCTGGATGCGGTCGCCGTGGGGATTATCGGGGCCTGTGACGGCCCCACGGCCATTTATGTCACTTCGCGCTATGCTCCCCACCTTCTGGGTGCGGTTTCTGTGGCGGCCTACTCATACATGTCCCTTGTCCCGGTTATCCAGCCGCCTATCATGAGGGCGCTCACGACCGACAAGGAGAGGAACACGATCATGGTTACCATGACAGGGCAGGTGTCGAAAACGACGAAGCTGTTGTTTCCTCTGGTTATCACTGTGATCGGAGGGTCGATCGCCCCCAAAGGCCTGCCCCTTCTCGGGACGATCATGCTTGGGAATTTCATGAAGGAATCCGGGGTAGTCTCCCGGCTCACCAAGGCCTCTGAAAACGAGATCGCCAATGTGGTCACCTTGTTCCTGGGACTCTCCATCGGCGCCACCATGGCCGGGAACGCCTTCCTGAAGCCTCAAACCCTGCTCATCCTCTGCCTGGGACTTGTCGCGATTTGTCTGGATACGGTCTGCGGCATCCTGCTCGGCAAGCTCTTGCGCCTCCTGAGCGGCGGGAAAATTAACCCCTTGATCGGCGCCGCGGGAATTTCCGCCTTTCCCATGGCCGCACGGGTGGTTCAGAGGGAAGGACAGAAATACAATAAGAAGAGTTACCTGCTGATGCATGCCATGGGTGCGAATGCGGGGGGCCAGGTGGGTTCTGTTATTGCGGCTGCGGTGATGCTCTCGGTGCTGAGCGGCATGGGGATCATTTAGCCGATTTTCTTGCACCGTCGCGTGACGAACGTCCCTTCACGGGAGGACCTTTCGATCGAAGGGAGAGAACTCGTTTCCATGGGGCGAAACAAGGTCTCTTCCCTCGATCGAGACGGCGGTTTCAATGGTCTTTGGTTTTCTCCATGGCATCCTCGAAAACCGGCTTGGCGTTTAAATCCTTCCTGAGTCACTCCAATACGATCAGAACGGCATCCGCTTCAACAGCGTCGCCCTTCTTGCATTTCACTTCCTTCACGGTTCCGGAAACCCCGGCCACCACCGGCAATTCCATTTTCATGGCTTCAAGAATCACCACCTCATCGTTTTCGTCGACCGTATCACCCGCCTTCACCTTAATGTCAATGATTTTCCCTCCCATGGGAGCCGTTACGTCACTCACAGTGTCTTCCTCCTTTTTCCTTAGAAATTGCCAACAATTGAAGCGTTCATATAGCACTCTACCCGGCTCATTTGTCAAGTTTAAACTGTCAAACAGGCAAAGGTTCAAGGCATTCTTTCGCGGATGGGCAGGACGCCCCGGTATCGATGGGTTTTGATTCGCTCGGCCAGCACGACCCTGCGCGAAGGTTTGCGTAGTCCTCGGCAGACCCGGTTTCGCAGGGGTTCATGAGGCCGCCGGCCCTCTTCTCCGTCAAGTCCCTGCCACCGGAAATCATTGTGAAATGAAGGCGATGGAGACTTGTCTTGGAAACGGGGACACGACAGAATGCTTGACATAACTAACATATTTTACTAACATTATGGAAACCTTTGTCCAACCGGGTCTTCCTTTCCCGGCAGATAATTTTTTGAGTGGGGAAGGGCACGCTTCAGGAGGGAGTCACCATGCCGGTTTATGTCTGGGTTGCGGAAACGAAAAGGGGCCGAAAACTTAAGGGCGAGATTGATGCAGCCAATGAAGCCATTGCCTTGAATCAACTGAAGAAACGGAATTTTACGGTCAAGAAGTTAAAACCAAAGCCCAAAGACATTTTCGAAAATATCTCCTTTCTCAAACCCAAAGTCACGAACAAGGACCTCGTAGTTTTCACGAGGCAGTTTTCCACCATGATCGACGCAGGCCTCCCCCTGGTTCAGGGCCTCACCATCCTCGCGGAACAATCGGAAAACCCCACCTTCAAATCCATTCTCAAAGAAATCACCAAGGACGTGGAAGGAGGGTCTACCCTGGCGGAGGCCATGAAAAAACACCCCAAGGTTTTTGACGATCTCTTCGTCAACCTGGTCGCGGCCGGAGAGGTAGGCGGTATTCTGGATACGATCCTGCGCAGACTTGCATCCTTCATCGAAAAGGCCGAGAAGCTCAAATCGCAAATCAAGGGGGCCATGACCTATCCCATAGTGGTCATGGCTATTGCCATCATTGTTATCGCGGTCATCCTGATTTTTGTCATTCCCGTTTTTGAAGACATGTTCAAGAGCTTCGGCTCCGCGCTTCCCGGCCCCACCCAGATCGTGGTCAATATGAGCCGTTTCATGAAGGGAAATTTCCACTGGGTTATTCTGGCCGTTGGAGCCATGATCTACGGTTTGAAGAGATACCGGGGCACACACAAGGGGAGAAAGCAGACGGACGCTTTATTCCTGAAGCTCCCCATATTCGGGGATCTGTTGAAAAAAACCGCGGTCGCCAGATTTACAAGAACCCTCGGAACCATGATCAGCAGCGGCGTGCCTATTCTGGATGCTCTGGAGATCGTGGCAAAGACCTCCGGCAATATGATTATCGAGGAAATCCTTTATGAAGTGCGGGGGAGCATCGCCGAGGGTCAAACCATCGCAGAGCCCCTCTCCGAAAACGACATATTTCCAGGCATGGTCATCCAGATGATCGCGGTCGGCGAGGCCACAGGCGCCCTTGATACCATGCTGGAAAAGATCGCCGACTTCTATGACGACGAGGTGGATGCGGCGGTCGCGGCTCTCACCTCCATGTTGGAACCTCTGCTCATGCTTTTCCTGGGCGGGTCCATCGGCGGACTTGTGATAGCCATGTATCTGCCTATTTTCGGGATGGCCGCAGCCATGGGCGGCTAGTCCAAAGGAATGGTCGCGCCCGAGCTCAAATTGCTGCGAGCTGAGCTTTCAGGTCGCCTTCAAAAACTCATGTTCTTGAGGGTGATCTTTGTCTCCTTGCTGCTGGGGGCATCTGTCTTCATCCAGGTCAAGGAAACCAGGACCGACTTCGGCAACATCCAGGCCTATCACTATCTCCTCATCGCCGTCATCTACTTCTTGACCTTTGTCTATGCCGTCCTCCTGAAACGGCTCAGGAACCTCACCGCTTTTGCCTACGGTCAACTCGTCTTGGATACCGTGGTGGTGACCGCCATCGTTTATTCCACCGGGGGCATCGAAAGCATCTTTTCCTTCCTCTATATCCTGACCATCATCAACGGGAGCATTATCCTCTACCGCAGGGGCGGGATGATCACCGCTTCCTGTTGCAGTATCCTCTATGGCGTCCTGCTGGACCTCCATTACTACGGCGTCATCGAACCCATGGGGGGCCGTGTCGACTATGCGGCCGACTATCAGAGTTCCTATATCCTGTACCTGATCGTGGTCAACATCGCCGCCTTCTATCTCGTGGCCTTCTTGAGCAGCTATCCCTCGGAACAGGCAAGGAAGAGTCGCTTTGAGCTCAAGGCAAAGCAAGCCGACATCGTCAAGCTCGAGGCGCTCAACGAGTGGATCATTCGGAGCATCAAGTCAGGGCTGATCACCCTGGACGATGAGGGCTCGATCATCCTCTTCAATCCCGCTGCGGAAGACATCTTCGGCCTTCCGGCCGGGGAAGCCATCGGAAAGAGCTTTCGTGCGCTCCTGCCTTTTCTGAACGGCCATCTGGAAGACCAAACCCCTCATGCCCTCTCGATTCGTGGTAAGACGGGAAGCTTCATCGACCTCCCTTTTGTGAGGCAGGATGGGAGGACGTTGTTTCTCCGATGCTCTGTTTCTCCCCTGAGTACGCCCGACCGAGGGCAAGGAGGCCAGATTTTTTTCTTTCAGGATGTCACGGAACTGAAAAGGATCGAAGAGGAAATGAAAAGGGTGGAGGGCCTGGCTTTGATCGGTCAACTGGCGGCCTCCATTGCTCACGAGATCCGCAACCCCATGGCCTCCATCAGCGGTTCCATCCAGATGCTCAAAGAAAGCCTCGATATGGACGATGTGAGGAACAGGCTCATGGACATTGTGTTGAGAGAAATCAACCGGCTGAACAGCTTGGTCAGTGATTTTCTCGTCTTTGCGCGACCCAAAGAGGCAAAGATCGAGCGCTTCGACCTTGGCCAGTTGATCACTGATTCGCTTGAACTCTTCAAAAACAGCAACAAGTGGACGGGAAGGATCCGCTTGGAAACGGATTTCCAGGAATCTCTGAAGATTCATTCGGATCCGGAACAGTTGCGGCAGGTTCTGTGGAATCTTTTCCTCAATGCAGCGGAAGCCATGACGCGGGGAGGCGTTCTCTTCATCAGCACCGGGATGGTTCATTCCCCGGATGGAGATGGGACGAGTCAAGAAATGGCGAGAATCACGATTCGCGATAGCGGATCCGGGTTTTCGAAGAAGGCTCTCCAGCACCTGTTCACTCCTTTCTTCACGACCAAGGAAGGGGGATCCGGGCTGGGACTGGCCACGGTGAAACGCATTGTCGAAGGGCTAAAAGGCAGGGTGACAGGAAAGAATCACCCTGACGGTGGAGCCGAAGTCAACGTCTTTCTCGATCCTACCCTTTCCCAATCTGCCCGAACCCGACCGCCCGATCCGCTCAAACCGGCCCGGGAGGCCGGCTTTGCTGAACCCTGAACCTCTGCACACACACCTCTGCACCCACACCGGACAATGAACTTGCTTAATCAATTGTCTCAGGGTAAAATTCCTCTCTTTTATTCCTTCACAGGGTCCGAAGGGTTTCATGTCCGGGCTTCTGATGAGCGAGTCGGGGGCATATCCGTGTTCGACATGGATTGGTTTTGGAAGATTCAGCGTCCCAGCCGGTATGTGGGCGGGGAGATCAACACGATCAGGAAAGATCCCCAAGCCGTAGACGTGTCTTTCGCCCTCGCTTTTCCCGATGTCTACGAGGTGGGCATGTCCCACCTCGGCCTGAAGATGCTTTACCATGTTCTCAACCGGCAGGACTGGGTGGCCGCTGAAAGGGTCTTTAGTCCGTGGGTGGATCTGGAGAGAGAACTGGAAAACCGAGGGTTGCCTCTGTGTTCACTCGAATCCGGGAGAGCCCTGGCCGAATTCGACGTCCTTGGTTTCAGTATCCAACATGAGCTCTGCCTGACCAACGTGCTCACCATGCTGCACCTTGCAGGAATCCCTTTCATTTCAACGGAAAGAAAGAGGGTCTTTCCGCTTATCATCGCGGGCGGACCCGGGTGTTTCAATCCCGAGCCTTTTGCAGCCATTTTTGACGCTATTCTCGTGGGCGACGGAGAGGAAGCGGTCCTTGAAGTCTGTGAAGCGGTGCGAGAGGCAAAGCGCAACAAAGCCTCGAAAGAAGAGCTTCTCGTTCACCTGTCGCGGATCAGAGGCATGTATATCCCTGGATTTTTCAAGACCTCCTACAATGCGGATGGGACGGTTTCGCAGATTGAACCTCTGCTCACCGGCTATGGGGAGGTGAAAAAAGCGATGATTCCCGATATCAATCGATACCCGCTTCCCAACGGCCAGATCGTGCCCTACGCCGAGTTGGTTCATGACCGTCTCGCTTTGGAAATCTCGCGGGGATGCACACGGGGGTGCCGGTTCTGCCAGGCCGGAATGATCTACAGGCCGGTCAGGGAAAGGGAGCCGTCCTCTGTTCTGAAAAGCGCGGCAAGGAGCCTCGAACTCACGGGGTTCGAGGAGCTTTCTTTGCTCTCCCTGAGTTCGGGGGACTACGGATGCCTGGGGCCCTTGCTGAGGGCTCTCATGGACAAACAGGCGGAGAGCAAGGTTGCGCTCAGCCTGCCGTCTCTCCGGGTCGACAGCCTGGATCCGGCGTGGTTCGAAGAGATCAAGCGCGTGCGCAAGACGGGGTTTACCCTGGCGCCTGAGGCCGGCAATGACCGCCTGAGAAGGATCATCAACAAGAAGCTCACCGACGACGAGATCCTGGCGACGGCGCAGAAAATTTTCGATGCAGGATGGGAACTCATCAAGCTCTATTTCATGATCGGACTGCCCGGGGAAGAGGATAGCGACCTTTACGACATCGTCCGTTTGATCAAAGGCGTTGCGAAGCAAGGAGGTCGAAGAGCCAGGGTGAACGCGAGCGTTGCCGCATTCGTCCCCAAGGCTCATACCCCTTTTATGTGGACGGCTCAGATTTCGCTGGAAGAGAGCCGGAGACGAATTAACCTCATCCGAGGTTCCTTGAAGGACCCTCGCGTGAGGCTGAAATGGAACCAGCCGGAGATGAGCTGGCTGGAAGGGATTTTTTCCAGGGGAGACCGGCGCCTCACAAGGGCGCTGATCGGAGCGTGGCTTGACGGGGCCAGGTACGAGGCCTGGAGCGAGCATTTCAAGTTGGCCTTGTGGATAAAAGCCCTGAGCGAGTCCGGGTTGGATCCCGCCTTTTACCTCCACCGGGAAAGATCCCCTGATGAGATTTTTCCGTGGGATCACATCCAGTCAGGAGTCACGAAGGATTTTCTGCTCAGGGAAAGGTCGCGGGCGCTCGAAGCAAAGCAGACCCCCGACTGCCGGGAAGGCTGTCTGGAATGCGGCGTATGTGACCACGAGCGGGTCGATCCGATTGTGTATCGCGAATGGGAACCTGGTGATACGGTAAAGCCCGCTCTTTCCACGTCTCGTCAGGTAAGAAGGTACAGGGTCGCTTTCAGCAAGCAGGGCCGCCTCCGCTGCCTCAGCCACCTCGAACTCGTCCGTGTTTTCATCAGGGCCCTGAAGAGGGCTCATATCGCCCTGGTCTATTCCGCCGGCTACCATCCTTTGCCCAAGATCTCCTTCGCCGCTGCATTGCCCGTGGGGACGGAGAGCATGCATGAAACCATGGACATTCATGTTTACGGATCCGACTCCCCCCTTGCCCTGCAGGAAAACCTGGCGCGCCGTCTACCCGAGGGGATTCGCATGCTTTCGCTGGAGGAATGGCCCCTGGACGCCGTGAGCCCGAAACTCAAGAGGAGCACTTACGAGATCGCCTTCGGCGGGCTCAAAATCAAGAGAACGGATCTGGACCGGTTTCTCCGGGCCGAGGTTTTTCCAGTGGTGAAAAAGGGGAAAAAGGGAGATAGGACCGTCGATCTCAGGACCCTCGTAGAGTCCATGGAGATCCTCGAATCAGGCAGGGTGTGCGTCGTGATTCGGCACACCACGGGACCGGAGCTGAAACCGGCGGAAATCGTGAAAGCGATCTTTTCCATCACGGAGGATGATATTGTGAAGATCGTGAAAACGGACGAGGTGATTGAGTGAGCCGGTCCTCCGACAGAGCGAGGAAGCAGCATGGCCAATGAATTGATCGTCAACGCGAGACCCCATGAAACGAGGGTGGCCCTCGTAGAAAACGGTGTGGTGGTGGAACTGCACATTGAGCGCAAGACCGGGCAGGAACTCATGGGCAATATCTACCGGGGAAGGGTGGTCAGGGTGCTTCCCGGCATGCAGGCTGCTTTTGTCGACATTGGGCTCGACCGGAGCGCCTTTTTGTATGTCACCGAAGTCCACCAGGATTTTCTGGATCTGGAACAGATGATGCTGCGCAACAGCACGAACAACACGGAGGAACTGACGACGGAAGAACAGGCGGAGGCCCTCCCCAAATCAAGGCTGGCCATCCCCTTCAACATTGAGGATCTCCTGCATGAAGGGCAGGACATGATGGTGCAGATCGCGAAGGAACCGATCGGGACCAAGGGAGCGCGTCTGACCTCTCATATCTCCTTGCCGGGCAGGCATCTTGTGATCATGCCCGACGTAGACCACGTGGGCGTTTCCCGGCGAATCGAAGATGGGGTGGAAAGGGAGAGGTTGCGAAGCCTGGCTCAGGAAATCAGGCCGCCCCGCATGGGGCTCATCGTGAGGACGGCGAGCGAAGGAACGGACAAGGGCAAACTGAAATCGGAGATGGACTTCCTGCTGAAGCTGTGGGGAAGCATTCAGGAAAGGATGGCCAAGGGTTCGGGCGCCTGTCTCCTCTACAAGGACCTCGGCATCTGTCTGCGTTCCGTCCGAGATCTGTTTACGAGAGAAGTGGATCGGTTGGTCGTTGATTCCAGGGATGAGTACAACCACGTGATGGAATTCATTGAAACCTTTGCGGCCAGTCTGAAATACTCCGTCGAACTCTACGAAGGAGACGACCCCATTTTCGATTTTTACGGGATCGAAATGGAAATCTCCCGGGCTCTCGAAAAAAAGATCTGGCTCAAGTCCGGCGGGTATATCGTGATCGAACTCACGGAGGCTTTAACCGCGATTGATGTGAACACAGGCAGCTATGTGGGGGCGAGAAACCTTGAAGAGACCATCTTGAAGACCAACCTCGAGGCGGTGAAGGAGATCGCCTATCAACTCCGGCTGAGGAATCTTGGCGGCCTCATCGTGATCGACTTCATCGACATGGAGAAGAAAGTAAACCGGGAGAGAGTCTTTACAGCGTTAAAGGAGGCTATGAGCAAAGACAAGGCAAAGACCCACATCCTCAAAATGTCCGAACTCGGCCTCATCGAGATGACAAGAAAACGGACCCGGGAAAACTTGAACCGTCTGTTGAGCGAACCCTGCTTTTATTGTGAAGGAAGGGGCTCCCTGAAGTCCAGGAAAACGATCTGCTATGAAGTCCTGAGAGACATTGAACGAGAGACCAACACCCTGGCAAACATCGAGGAGATCGTGGTCAACGTACATCCGGAGATCGCGCATGTGCTCAAGGAGGAGGAGCAGGAATCGATCATGGACCTTCAACGCAGGATCAACAGGCGGATCACGATCTCAGAAAAACAGGGACTCCACGTGGAGCAGTACGAAATCCTTTCATGATTCGTTTCTTGCTTTTGGTCCCTCTTGCACTCCTCTGATGCATCCATCCAGTCGGGACATTTCCAGAAATCTAATTTAAGCGGCTGTTTTTATTTGACAATAACTTATAATTTTGATAAATATTATATCTATTTTGTTTTCTTTGTATACCTTTTGACTATTTATGGTTAAAAAAGGTTTAACTCTGAACTTCCTTGTGGCTCTCTTGCTTGCCCTGATCTTTGCCGGGCTTTCCTTCTATGGCCTTTCTTTTTTCGAGAGACTTGAGCGTGTGGCCTACGACGAGATTGTAAGGCTCACCGCAGTGGAGCGACAGGCTGACCCGAGGATCGTGCTTGTCGATATCGATGACAAGAGTATTGAAAGGCTGGGTTCATGGCCCTGGCCAAGGTCGAGGGTTGCAGAGCTGATCGATTTTTTTAAAGGCAAGGGCGTGAAAGTCATCGGTCTCAATCTTCCCTTCTTCGAGAAAGAACACAACCCCGGGATGACCGAAGTCAGATCGTTTTGGCAAAGATTCGAGGCCTATGCCTTCAGCAAGAAAGATTCAACCATGACAGACTGGATCCAGGAAAGCCTCGGTGAGATTGAGAGGCGGCTGGATGGCGACGGTCATCTCGTCAACAGCGTCCGCGACGCCGGAAATATCATTTTCTCCGCCTTCACCGCGGTGCCGCCTGAACTCAAGGAACTCCCCGGGGCCCAGGAGGACCTGATCGCCGGAACCGTTCTCAGCGACAGGGGTTTCCCTTCCTCCCTGACGAAAGACCTCGAGGTGAGAAAACTGGTCCTTCCTTTTCCCGAACTTGCCCGGGCAGCCTTGGGATTCGGCCATGGGATGGATTCCCGGTTCAGCCGGGGCATCGCACACGCCCCCGTGGTTTTCTATCGAGGTTCCCCTGTTCCTTCTTTTCCGCTGAGAATATCCGCCGCGTATTCCGGGTTCCCGACGGGAAAGATCATTGCCGAGGAAGAGCTCATCCGGTTCGGGGATCAGGGGATCCCGCTTTGGAAGGGGCACCTGCTTGTCAAGTATTATCAGAGAGGGCAGCCATTCACCCGGTACAGTGCCGCCGAATTTTTTCACATGCAAGGATCCCCCTCCCTGCAAGGGAAAATCATTCTCATCGGGTTCAATCTCAAGGGAGGGCCTACCGTCGCGGTTCCCCTCCAAGGCCCTATCAGTGAAACGGATTTCCACGCCTGCGTTCTGGACAACCTTCTGAACCGCTCCTTTATTTCCAGGCCGCGCTATCTATCCTACTTGGAGACCCTGGCCGTTCTGGTTTTCGGGGTTTTGGGCGCCTTCTTCTTCCCGAGGATCGGGGCTTCGATCAGGTTGGGCATCACGGCAGGGTTTGTGGCCCTGGCCATGGGGACAGAGGCCCTCATCCTTGCGCGATTGGACGTGTGGGTGAAAGCCGCGTCCATGGCGGCGGCCGTGATCGGCATCTGTGCCCTCACCTGGATTTGGCAGTCTATGGTTTCGCTGCGGGCCGTGAGGGATTCCGTAGAGACCAACCGGTTGCTCGGTCTCAGCTTTCAGAGTCAGGGGCTCCTTGATCTTGCCTTTGAGAAGCTTCGACGCCTTCCTCTTGACGGGGAAACAAAGGACCTCATCTACAATCTCGGCCTGGAATATGAACAAAAAAGGCTTTTCAGCAAGGCCGTCGCCACCTACGAATATGTGCTGCGGGGGGGGGCTTTCAGGGATTTGGATGTTCGCATCCCCAGGTTACAGGAGGCGGACAAGTCCTCGACCCTGGGAAGTCACGTGAAAATGACCACCGCGAGCATCCTGAACGCCACCCCGCTGGAACAGATCAAGAAAATCGGGCGCTACGACATTCTGGAGATCATTGGGAAAGGGTCGATGGGGTTGGTCTACAAGGCCCTGGATCCCAAGATCAATCGTCTCCTGGCCATCAAGACCATTCGTTTTTCCGACGAGTTCGATGAAGACGTGATCCAGGAAATCAAGGAGCGGTTTTTTCGAGAAGCGGAGATTGCAGGACAGCTTTCTCACCCGTCGATTGTGACGATTCACGATCTGGGGGAGGATGAGGATCTGACGTACATGGCCATGGAATACCTCGAAGGCGAAGACCTGGAGAAGTTCGTCTCCAAGAAAAACCTTCTTCCCCTGCGAAAAGTGCTCCATGTCGTGGCCAGTGTGGCCGAAGCGCTGGATTTCGCCCATAACGCGGAGGTGATTCACAGGGACATCAAGCCGGCCAACATCCGGCTTCTGAAAAGCGGCGGGGTCAAGGTGACCGACTTCGGTATCGCCCGGGCCATATCTTCTTCGAGAACCAGGACGGGCGTCATCCTCGGGACACCCAATTACATGTCGCCCGAGCAGATCATGGGCCAGAAGATAGATCCTCGCTCGGACATTTTCTCCCTCGGAGTGCTCCTCTATCAACTGCTCTCGGGGGAGTTGCCTTTTCAGGGCGACAATCTGAGCAGCCTTCTCTATCAAATTACCCAGGTCAAGCAACCGCCGCTGAAAACCTTCAATCCGAAAATCCCCCTGGCTTGCGAGCAGATCGTTGACAAGGGGCTCGCCAAGAACGCGAATGATCGATTTCGAACCGCAGGCCAGATGGCCAAGGTCCTCAGACTGCTGGCCTTGAAGATTGAGCAGAGGCAGAGAAAAATCTAGGGGAAACGCAATGTGTTCTCAGGGCATGATGAACCTTTAAACCGTCAATCAGAGGAGTGATCTTGGAGGTTAGAGCTTCGGGAATATCGGATGTAGGCCTGCAGAGAGAAGGCAACGAAGACGCCTTTTCCGTGCAGTCATCTCTGGGACTCTACATTGTCGCCGACGGCATGGGAGGCCACCTGGCAGGTGAAGTGGCCAGCCGTGTGGCCGTGGAAATCATCGGGAAAAGCTTTCGGAAATGGTTGGAAACGCAAATACCCGAGGATGAGCTCTTCGGATATCCGGATACCTCTTTAAGCAGGGTCGGCAACTACGTTTTGAGCAGTATCAGGCTTGCCAACCGAGTCATCTATGAAATGGCCACCCAGCACGAACAGTACAGCGGCATGGGAACCACCATCGTTATCCTTTATGTGACACCCGGCCTCATCATTGCCGCCAACGTGGGGGACAGCCGCATCTATTTGGTCCGTGACGGTCGCATCGAAAGAATGTCCAAGGATCACACGATCGTGTCGGAACACGTGGAGATGGGCGTGATGACGGAGGAAGAGGCGGCAAAGTCACCCCTGAGGCATATTCTTACCAGAAATCTCGGGTCTGCCGAAACGGTGGATCCCGAGGTTTTCGAGATCGTTCCATCAGGGAGGGATCGCTTTATTCTGTGCACAGACGGTTTGACGGACCTGGCGAACGATCATGAAATCTTTGAGATCGCTCAAGGGGAGCACAACCCGGAATTGCTGTGCCGGAACCTGGTCGACCTTGCTCTGGAGAGGGGAGGTCATGACAACACGACCGTGGTGAGCGTTTTTGTCGGAGACACAGGCCGTCATCCCGGCCAGGGAATCCTCACAAAGATTGGAGGGGTTGCGGCGGACGCTTTTGCCGTTCTAGGCAGGATCAGGAAAAAAGTCGGACTTTAGCGTGATTTGCTGTTGCTATTTTTTGCTATATTTGGATAAAATAATATCAATAAAAGCAAGAAAGCGAGGGGGCTGAACATGGCCAAGCTGATCCTAACCTTCAACAAACAAGTGATTAGGGAGTACTCCTTCGATAAGGATGGTATTACGATCGGGCGGAACGAGGAGAACTTGATCGTCATCGATAATCTCGCGGTCTCCGGTTTTCATGCCAGGATCGACAAAGCGGGCTCGGAATATATCCTGACCGATCTGCAGAGCACGAACGGAACGTTTGTGAACGATCAAAAAGTGGGTTCCCACAAACTGTCGCACGGGGATAACATTGTTATCGGCAAGCATGTCATCCTTTTCGTGGCCACAGAAGCGGACAAGATTGAAGGTGGGGACAAGGACAAGAAGTTGCCCCTCGACAGAACCGTGGTGCTGGACACGGTGAAGCAGAGAGAGCTTTTGTCCAAGCAGAAGGTCGCGCCCCAAGCGCCCAAGTCTCCGGAAAAAATCGGCGTCCTCAGCTTCATCGACGGTTCGGCCATGGGGGATATTGAGCTCACCAAGAAGCTCACAAAGCTTGGAAAGGCTGAAACATCGGAGATCAAGCTGACGGGTATTCTCATGCCGCCCACAGCAGCCACCATCAGCCGCAGGCCTTCAGGCTACGCCATCTCGTTCACGGGGGGGATGACCAAGCTGAAGGTGAATGGGACCATCGTCAAAGACAGCGTCCAGCTCAAGGATTTTGACACCATCGAACTCGGTTCCTTTAAATTTCAGTTCTACCAGAAGGAGATTAAAAGCTAGCCCATCGGATAAGTCATTAAAACCCCTGGGAGCCCTTGTGCTCACAGGGGTTTTTCATTGCACCCCGTTTTGCCCATGGGGAGAAGCGGTCATGATCCGTAACGGTCTTTTATCCGGTGGTTTTGCGCTTTTTCTTGAATTCAGCGAGAAGGTTATCGACCTGCTCTTTTGTAAAGGTCTTGTGACACCGGGTACACTGGTAGATTTCGTCGGTGAGCTTTTCGTAAATCAGCTCGTCGGAAAAATTGACCATGTAGAAGCGCATGGAAAAATTGTAGATCCGGGTGAAATCTTTGTTCTTGCAATTGTCACAAGTAAAGTAGTCCTGCATGACGTCCATCTGCCCCTCCTCAGGAAGCCCCATGTTTACCCCTTCCTTTCATGGATTGCAACCCCCATGAGATCCGGAGGAGCAGATTTCATGAGATCCTCACCAGGTGGATAGGGGCTCCAGATCGCAGCGCTTCCGGATCGCCTCGAAGAGGCCCGCGGTCCCGGTCATCATGTTGTCCCCGAGGGGGGCTCCCGGGTGGACGGCAAAACGGGATTTCTCCAGGAGCTTGCGCCTGGGCCCGGTGGCCACGATGATCTCCACGGACTGAAAGCCGACCGCTTTGCGGATGTAGGCGCCGTGGCCTCCTTCCTGGACGATTCGCCTGTGCTCCAGTTTCCCGTCCGCGAGCTCAACCATCAGCGACTCGAGTCTGTCGATCGTGATGTCCCGGGTGTGATATTCGAAAAACCCGGCCAGAGCGCCCTGTTCAAGGGTTGCGCCCACCGTGTGGGAGGTCGCAAGATCCAGAACCATGATTTTCTCCTTTGCTGCGGCCAGAGGGTCAAGGGAGGCGCCGAGAATCGCAGCCATGCCGCTGTCCATGACATAAATCTCTCGAGCCGGGAGTTCAGCAGCGCTTCGGGCTACGCATCTGAGACGGTTGAAGGCCCGGGGGATTTCGTCAGCCCTGAAAAGAAGGCGCCCCGGAAAGGGGCTCTCCTCAAGATGCGATTTAAAGAGCGTGTTGCGGAAGTCGAGATGAGACACGGCCTTTGGCGGGACGCCGTGATCCTGGGCGCAGATGCCCACCACGTCAAAGGAAAAGGGCACGCCGAACCCCCGGATGATCGTCTCGATGCGTTCCAGTTCGAGATCACCCAGGGTGAGGGTTGTGTAAGCGGCGCAGGCAGGGTTCTTGGCGTACTTTTCGACCTCACCGTCATCGAGAACCTCGATGCCCCATGACGTGACGCGATCCGGATCGTGGTGAAGGGTGGCCGACGCGGAGGCGGAAATGACAACCCTGGCCTGCCGGGCCCGCTCCTTGAGCATTTCAGAAACGGAACCTCCGCCCATTTCCACCCCTCTCACCAGAAGATTTCCGGTTGTGGCAGCGGCCTTTTCGGCGATCGTTAGGACCGGGGATCTGACCACCGCTTTGTACTGGAGGGAGGATTTAGCGTCGTGGTAGAGGATATCCAGGGTTCCGGCGCCTATATCCAGCATCAGAAATCGGTGCATAAATCGTTGGGGCTCCTTGTCTTGGGTTAGGAGGCACCATATCACGTCCGGACCCCAATGATGAGCCTAATTCCATATCTGATTCAAGACAAGTTTTCAAAAATGCCTGCAGCCCCCTGTCCCCCGCCGATGCACATCGTGACAAGGCCGTAGCGGCCTTTGCGGCGTTTGAGTTCGTTCATGATCTGGACCGTGAGCTTGGCGCCGGTGCATCCCAGCGGATGACCGAGGGCGATGGCCCCGCCGTTGACGTTGGTTTTTTCTTCGTCGAACCCGAGGTGACGGATGCAGGCGAGGGCCTGGGACGCGAAAGCCTCGTTCAACTCGATGAGATCCATGTCCTGGATCTTGAGCCCGGTGATCTGCATCACCCTTGGCACGGCAACCATGGGCCCGATCCCCATGAGGTCGGGGGGCACCCCCGCCGCTGCAAAGCCCACATAGCGCTGGAGCGGCTTGAGGCCCTTTTCTCTCGCCTTCTTTTCGGTCATGAGCAGGACGGCGGCAGCCCCGTCGCTCATTTGGGAGGCGTTTCCAGCGGTCACGGTGCCGTTCAACTTGAAGACCGGTTTGAGCTCGGCCGTTTTTTCCAGGGTCGTTCGCCGAGGGCCGTCGTCAACCTCGAAGCGTGTCACCTTTTCCGTCCGCCTGCCCTGATCACTGACCGTCACGGTCCGGGTTTCCACGGGCACGATCTCCTCGCGGAAAAGGCCTGACTCGATGGCCGCGAGGGCTCTCTGGTGGCTCCGGAAGCCGAAGCGATCCTGGTCCTCCCTGGATATCCCATATTTTTCCGCCACATTCTCGGCGGTGAGCCCCATGCTGATGTAGGCCTGCGGGTATTGCTCGACCATCTTGCGATTCAGGGAGACCTGATAACCCATCATGGGAACCTGGCTCATGGATTCGGCACCGCCCGCGATCACCACCTCGCTCATGCCGGCCAAGATTTGCTGGGCACCGGCGGCGATGGCCTGAAGACCGGAAGCACACAGGCGATTCACCGTCTGGCCGGGGATGGTGTCGGGCAGGCCTGCCAGAAGAGCCGCCACCCGGCCGATGTTGAAGCTCTGGCTGTGTTCCGGAAAGGCGCACCCCATGATGACGTCGTCGATCTCCTCAGCTTCGACGCCGGGCGTCCTGTTGAGAACCTCCCTGGTTACGAGGGCCGCCAGGTCATCCGGCCGGGAGTTCGCCAGGCCACCTCGATTTGCCCGGCCCACCGCGGTGCGGACGCCGCAAACGATAACGATTGCTTTCATGCTCTGCTCTCCTTAATTGCGCAAAGGCTTTCCCGTCGTGAGCATATGCTTGATGCGCTCCTGGGTCTTGGGTTCCCCCAAGAGGGACAGAACGGCCTCCCGCTCCAGGTCGAGAATGTATTGCTCGTCCACCCATTGAGGCGCGGAAAGAGGTCCGCCGGCCAGGACATAAGCCAACTTCCTGGCGATCACGTTGTCGTGGGCCGTGATGTATCCCCCCCAGAGCATCATTTGAGCGGCCTGCATGAGATAGGCAAGGGCCCTTTCTCCGACGGCATAAATCGACTTGGTGCGCGCCGGGGGAACATAGCCCGCGGTATGCATTTCAAGGACAAGGCGCTTGGCTTCGTGAAGAAGGTGATCGCCGTTCATGATCCACCGGTCCTTCTCGGTCAGAAACCCCAGTTCCAGGGCATGAAGGGCGCTCTGACTCACTTTGGCCAGGGCGATGTTCTCAAAGGCCTTCTGAACAAAGGGCAGGGCATCCGTGTTGGCGATTCTCATGGCCGGGCTGACGAGCCTTCTCATCATCTCCACACAGCCCCCGGATGCGGGGATCAACCCCACCGCAACCTCGACGAGCCCCATGGTGGTTTCGGCCCCTGCACAGATCTTGTCACAGGCCATGGCGATCTCCGTTCCACCGCCCAGCGTCATCCCAAAAGGGGCGGCCACCACCGGTTTGGGGGAGTAGCGTAATCGCAACATGCGATCCTGCATCTTTTTGAGGGCCCCTTCAATCCCGGACCATGCTTTGCCCTCCAGGAGAGGCAATATCCTGGCGAGGTCCGCACCGCCGCAAAAATTCCTTCCCTGATTCCCGACGACCACCCCGATGAATTCCCTTTCCAGGATATCCAGGGCATGGTCGCACAGGGCCTCGACATGGTCATCCAGAACATTGGCTTTGGAGTGGAACTCCAGACACAGCACCCCGTCCCCCATGTCGACCAGGGATGCACCGGGGTTTTCCTCGATGATCCCCCCCTGCATTTTTCGATCCGTGAGCACGAACCCATGGGGATCCGCCGGGACCGGCCGGTAAGCCCCGGCCTCAAGATCCCAACAGAGTTTTTGGTTCAGGTCCTGTTTGTAAAAACGCTCTGCCCCCTGGCGGATCATTTCCTTGACCCAGGGCGCAGCCTTGAACCCGTCGGCTTCCATTCGGCTCAGCGTTTCCGCAACCCCCAGGGCGTCCCACAGCTCGAAGGGGCCCATGTCATGAGAAAAGCCTGCCTTCATGGCATCGTCGATGGCGTGGAAGGCCTCCGAGATCTCGGGAATGAGATGGGAGCAATAGGAGAAGGCGAAGGCCGCGCTGCGCCAGAGGTAAAGGCCGACGCGGTCTTTCTGTGTGACGAGGAACCTGAACCGCTCGGCCAGGGGCTTGATTTTTTCAGCCCTTTTCGCCACGGCAAGATCCGGTTCCCGCGGGTTTCGATAGGTCAAGGTGGAAAGATCCAGGACCTGGTAGTGCTTTGACCCGCCGGGCCCCTTGACCTTCTTGTAAAAACCCTGCCCCGCCTTGTTTCCCATCAAGTTCTTTTCGACCATCTGATCGGTCAGGACCCTGCTCGGTCCCACGAGCACGTCCCGGAATGGATCGTGGGCAATGGCCCTGTAGAGGTTGCCAGACACGTGCCGGTTGATGTCCGTGCCGATCAGGTCGAGGAGCCTGAAGGTGGCGGTCTTGGGATGACCGATCAGGGGGCCGGTGATGGCATCGATTTCTTCCACGGAGTAGCCCTTTTCGAGGATGTGGTTGAGATCCGCCCTTCCCGTCATGACGGCCACCCGGTTTGCGATGAAGTTGGGCGTGTCCCTGCAGAGAACCACGGTCTTGCCGAGTCGTCGCTCTCCAAAGGACCTCATGAACTCCAGGACTTGGGGGTCCGTGTCGACCGTGGGGATGAGTTCGAGGAGTTTCATGTATCGTGCGGGGTTGAAGAAATGGGTTCCCAGGAAGTGACGCCTGAATTCTTCGGAGCGACCCTCGGCGATCTCCCTTACGGGAATGCCTGAGGTGTTGGTGGATATGATGCTGCCCGGCTTGCGGGTCGCCTCGATGCCGGCCATGACCCGGCGTTTAATCTCCAGGTTCTCCACCACCACTTCGACGATCCAGTCGACTCGGCTCGCCCAGTCGAGGTTGTCTTCCGTGTTCCCCACCGTGATCCGTTCCAGGAGGGAATCGCTGAAAAGGGCCGGTGGCCTCGACGTCTTCAGGGAGGCGAGTCCCTGCTCGGCCATGCGGTTGCGTACCTGGGGGCTGGCAAGGGCGAGCCCCTTTTTTTCTTCCTCGGGGGTGAGGTGGGAGGGCACGATATCCACGAGATAGACGGGCACCCCGGCATTGGCCAGGTGGGCTGCAATCCCTGCACCCATGACCCCGGAGCCGACGACCATTGCTCTGTTGATGCGGTAACTCACCGGATCCTCCATGATCTTTGGTTCAACTAGCGGAGCAAGCTCCGGGCGATGATGAGTTTCTCGATCTCTTTGGTCCCTTCGTAGATCTCCACGATCTTCGCGTCCCGGTAAATGCGCTGGACCTTGTACTCGTCGATGTACCCGTAGCCGCCGTGCATCTGAAGCGCCTCGTCCGCACATTTCACCGCGGTGCGGCCGCTGAACCACTTGGCCATCGCCACCAGTTCAGGGTCGATTTTCCCCGTGTCCGCCTTCCAGGCGGCCTCATAGTAAAGGTTGCGTGCCGCCTTGATCATGGTGGCCATCTCCGCAACCTTGAACTGGTTGATCTGAAAGGCCGCCAGAGGCATTCCGAACTGATGTCTTTTCTTGATGTGCTTGAGGGCTTCCTCCAGAGCGGCTCGGGCAATGCCGACGCCCTGGGCTGCCACCACGATTCTGCTCAGATCGAAAAAGGTCATGAGCTCTCTGAAACCCATGCCCTCCCGACCCACCAGGTTGGATGCAGGGACCCTGACGTCTGAAAAGGACAGCTCCGCCGTGTCGCTGGCCCGGATGCCCAGTTTTCCCCGCAGCTTGTTGGCCTCGAACCCTTTTCTGTCCTTCTCCACGATGAGCCAGCTGTGCCTGGCGTGCCTGTCCCGGTTCCCCGGATCGGTCAGGCAAAAGACGAGAATGAAGTCGGCCACGCTCCCGTTGGTGATGAACATCTTCGAACCGTTGATGACATAATCGTCTCCGTCTTTCACCGCGGTGGTTGAAGCGCTCGCCGTATCCGATCCTGCGTCCGGCTCCGTAATCGCCGTTCCCATGATGAGCTCGCCTGCGGCCAGCTTCGGCAAATAGGTCCGCTTTTGCGCTTCCGTTCCGAAAAGGTCTATGATGTCGGCGCCGAAGATGGTTGATAGAACGGCGCTTCCCATGCCCGCATCCACGGCCCAGAACTCCTCCATGACCAGACAGCAAGCCAGGAGCCCCATCCCGGACCCCCCATAGGCTTCCTTGATATACATCCCCACAAAACCCAGTTCGCACGCTTTCTTCCAGATTTCGAAGTCGAAGGTCTCCTGACGGTCAAACTCCTGTGCCCGATCCTCAAATTCTCCGAGGGCAAATTCCCGGGCCGCTTTCACGACATCCTGCTGCTCCTTGGTCAATGAAAAGTCCATGATCTCCCTCCCCTATGATCTCCCGTGCCGCCCTGCCGGAGTCTCGGTTTGCATCGTCCCTGCGAGCGGCCAAAGCGTCGGCGTTCCCCGACCCGTGGGCCGCCTTTGGCGCGTTTTCGATTGCTGCCGGACAATCATGCCAAAAGCATGCCACAGCGTGTGTAAGGGAAGACGCAGGATTTAGAGCGGGGATAAAGGGCGTGATCATCGGATGTTGACAGGAGCCTCCCAGAGCCGGATTTCCCCTTACCCCGTCCCCGGGGCGGCAAAGGAGGGAAGGCTTGCACAACATGTCGATTCTCAAAAACAGCATATGGTCTTTCCCGATCAAAAACAAGAGGAGCCGGGACCGAAGGCTTCCTTCTCTTCCGCTTAGGTCCACGGTCTTCATTCTCGATCAAACCCTCCCTTCAACGGCAGATTCCGGAGACCGGGACGGCCATGCCTCTGGATTTCCAGAGGTTGTGTCCGAGCCTCGGCCGGCCCGCGGCGTGCACTCGAGGGGTGTGGTGGTGAACCCATGGCAAATCGGCACTTATTTTGCAGCTATTCACACCATCGGAAGCGGTCGTTCGGCTCCAATCGGTTTTTTTGCGGCGCCGCGGCGCCGCCAAGGCTTGCAGGCCAATGGGTCGGGAAGGATTCCATTCCCATCCATTATTCAACCTTTTTCCATCAGGAGGTAGGGATGAAAAGACTCGTTTGTTTGGGAATCATCGGTGTGTTTTGTCTGGTCTTTTTTTCCAACGCCTTTTCACAGGGGAGCGTCCCCGGGGTGACCGACGAGCAGGTGGCCATCGGGATGACCTGTCCCATGTCGGGTCCGGCCGCGCTGTGGGCTGCCATGTATCTCGGCAACTCCGCTTGGGCCAAGCAGGTCAACGCTCAGGGAGGCATTCACGGAAGAAAAATCAAGGTGGTGGTCAAAGATGACGGGTATAATCCGAGCCGCGCCCTGTCCAACCTGACGGACATGAAAAACGAGGTCCTGGCCTTCGGCTGCGTGATCGGGTCGGCAACGGCCAACGCCAGCAAAGACTTCCTGCTGGAGAGCAAGGTGCCGGTGGTGCATATTCACGCCAATCCGAGGATCTGGTCCGATGTGCCTCCCGCGAAGATGCAACACCTCTTCATCGCGTACCCGGATTATATCGACGAGGCCGACGCGGTCACGGCCTTTGCCGTGAACAAGATGGCCCTCAAGAAGATCGCCCTCTTCGGCCAAAATGATGACTGGGGCAAGTCCGCCAAGATGGGGATAGAGCGGGCCATGAAGCGGTTGAACGGCAAGGCCGCCTTTGCGGGCGACGTCATGTTTGAAATCACCGACAGGGCTCTTTCGGCCCATGCCGTTAAACTGAAGGAGACGGGTGCCGACGGCGTCGTCATTTACGGAACCCCGACCCACGCCGCTCTGATCCTCAAGGAGATGGCCAAGATCGGATACAAGCCCAAAATATTCACGGCCAACCCCCTGGGTGATCCTCTGATGTACAAGATCGCCGGCGAGCTCTGGGAAGGCGCCTATCCGGCGGCCTCCGGGAATTTGGCCATGCCCGATGTGGAGCCTGCGGCAGACCGGGTCGTCGAGAAACTCCTCAAGCATGAGCCCAAGCTCGAAGGCACCAAGTTCCTGGGCGTCACGGGATCGACGACCATGATGCTCATTGCGGAGGCCCTCAACAAGGCGGGCAGGAATCTCACGCGAGCCTCCTTCATCCAGGCCATGGCGAGCATCAGGGGCTTCAAGCCGGAAGGCATGGGGGCTCCCATCACCTTCGGGAAAAAACGCCACGGCCTGAACGCCATTCGCATCTGCCATGCGGAGAATGGAAAGCATGTCCCTTTGAGCGACTTCATGGTTTTTGAACCCCTGTACTAGCCGAAATCAACGGAAGACGTTGCCGGAAAATGGCCTTTCTGTCCATCAACAGCCTTGCCGTCAGATTCGGCGGGATCACGGCCCTTGGCGGGGTCAGCTTCGAAGTCGGAGAACAAGAGATCTTTTCGATCATCGGCCCGAACGGCTCGGGCAAGACGACCCTGTTCAACTGCATCACAGGCATCTACCGACCGGAAAAGGGCGAGGTTCTTTTGCAAGGGGAGAGCCTCCTGGGGCTCTCCCCGGATCGGGTGACCCAACGAGGGGTGGCAAGAACCTTTCAGAGCATCAGGCTCTTCAACAACATGAGCGTGCTCGACAACCTCATGCTGGGCCGGCACATCAAGTTCAAAAAAAATGTCTTCCACGCTTGTTTGCGGCTCAGGAAAGAGGAACTGATCCATCGAGAGAGGGTGGAAGAACTCATCGATTTTCTGGACCTTCACGCGTACAGAAAATTACGGGTCGTTGATTGCCCTTACGGGGTTCAAAAAAAGGTGGAGCTCGGCCGCGCCATGGCCATGGAGCCGAAGCTCCTTCTCCTGGACGAACCGGTGGCCGGACTGACCTCAGAAGAAAAGGAGCGGGTGGCGTACCTGATCAAAGAAGTCCGAGGGAGGTTCAAGTTCACCCTCATCCTGGTTGAGCACGACCTTCGCATCGTTTCCGGTCTGGCCGATCGCATGATGGCGCTCAACTACGGCAGAAAGATCGCGGAGGGGACCCCTGAGCAGGTCCAAGGGGACCCCGATGTGGTGCTAGCTTACCTGGGGTGAAACATGAGGCTCTTCAAAGGGACGAGCATGGCAGCCCACGATTTCGACACCGCAAATAGCCTGCAGGCGATTTGCCCGAACATGGGACCGCCCTGTCCGGGAACGGACCCGGAGGCGATGCCGCCGCCGGAGCGCCGGCACTCCTTTGCCAAGCGATGGAGGGGGTGATGCCTGTCCTGGCAAGAACCATCCCTGAAGTCTTCTTCGATCAGGCGGGCCGCCAGAAAGAACGCATCGCCCTTCGGTACAAGCACCATGGGATCTGGCGCGAGATCTCCTGGAGCGGTTATGCGGAAAGGGTGCGTGCGGTCTCCGCAGGTCTTCTTGCCGCCGGGGTCGGAAAGGGTGAGACGGTGTGCGTCTTGGGGGACAATCGCCCCGAATGGCTCATGTGCCATATGGCGACCATGACCGTAGGCGCCTGCACCTGCGGGATTTATCCCACGTCGGCATCCGACGAGATCCGCTACATCATCAACCATTCGGAAGCCAAACTCCTGTTCGTGGAAAATGAAGAGCATCTGGACAAGGTCCTGGAGATCTTGCCGGAACTTCAACTCCGGCAGGTCGTGATCTGGGACCTCAAGGGTCTGTGGGGGTTTTCGCATCCGGCGGTCACCTTTTTCACGGATTTCTTGGAACAGGGGAAAACCCTCGCCGTGGAAGACCCCGGGGCCGTGGAACGACGGCTGACATCGTTGAAGGTTGAAGACACGGCCATGATCATCTATACCTCGGGAACCACCGGCCGGCCCAAAGGGGCCCTCCTCTCCCACGGCAACATCTCCTCGGTCACCCTGTCCTTTCTCCAGGTCATTCCGGCCGACGAAAAGGACGAGGTGGTCTCCTACCTGCCTCTGGCGCACATCTATGAAAACCTGGTCTCCGTGTTCATGCCCGTGTTCACCGGGGTGACGGTCAACTTCGTGGAAAGCATGGAAACGCTCGGCCTAAACCTCAAAGAGGTCTCTCCCACCATTTTCGGAAGCGTGCCGAGGATATGGGAGAAATTCGCTTCCAACATCGGCATCAAGATGGACGACTCCACCCTCCTGAAAAGAACCCTGTACCGACTCAGTTTCAGGGCGGGCAAGCGATACCTCCGGGCCAGGGCCGTAGCGGGCAAAGGGGCTCTTTGGCGGATCCTGTATCTCATGGGGTATTGGACGGTCCTTTACCATCTCAAACGGCAGCTCGGGTTCGAACGCATCCGATGGGCTTTGTGTTCCGCGGCGGCCGCGTCAAAGGAGTTGTTCGAGTTTTTCAACATCCTGGGCATCCCTCTGAGAGACGGATACGGGCAGACGGAATCCACAGGGATTATAGCCCTTCAGAGGCTGGATGCGCAGCCCAAATACGGTTTCGTGGGAGAAGCCTTGCCAGGGCTGGAGGTGAAAATTGCAGAGGATGGAGAGATTCTGGTCCGCGGGCCGGGCGTGTTCAAGGGCTATTACCGGAATCCCGAGTTGACCCGGGAGACCGTCAGAGAGGGGTGGCTCCACACAGGCGACCTGGGGGCGATCGAGGACGGGCACCTCAAGATCATCGGGAGAAAGAAAGACATCCTCATTACCTCGGGAGGAAAGAACATCACCCCCGAGTTCATCGAAAACAAGTTGAAATTCAGTCCCTATGTCCAGGATGCGGTGGTCATCGGCGACGGCCGCCATTACCTGACGGCGCTGATCCTGATCGATGAGGACAACATGACCAATTACGCCCAGGACAACCGCATTCCTTTCACCACCTTTGCCGATCTCACACAGAATCCGGAGGTCCGGAAGGTGATCCAAAAAGAGGTGGAGGAGGTGAACAGGACCCTGGCGAGGGTGGAAACCATCAAGCGATTTGCCTTGATTCCGAGACGATTCTACGCGGAGGACGGAGACGTGACTCCGACGCACAAGGTGAAAAGAAGAAATCTCGAGAAGCAATACCAGGACCTTATCGAAGCCATGTACCGGTGAAACTTTTGAGCGGGATGGATCTTGAAGGAAGGCCATGGACCTTGTCAGAAGCTACCATGAGGAACTCAGGCTCATTGAAAAGCCTTGGAAAGGGGTGTGGATCGGACTCCTCCTCGCGGGCATGATTCTCCTCCCATGGCTGGGAGACGACCATCTGATCTATGCAACCACCCTGATCTGCATCTATGCCATCGGCGTGCAGGGACAGAACATCCTCATCGGCTACACGGGCCAGATCTCCTTGGGCCAGGCCGGCTTTGTCGCCATAGGCGCCTTCAGCTTCGGCCACCTTTCAAGGGCCGGCGTGCCTTTGCTTTTGGCCGTTCTGGGGGCCGGAATCATGGCGGGCCTCTTCGGAATCCTTGTGGGCTTTCCCTCCCTGCGGCTCAAGGGGCCCTACCTCGCCATTGCCACCTTGGGTTTCGGCATTGCCGTCTACCAGATCCTGACCGCCTATGAACTGCTTTCCGGGGGTCGAATGGGAATGGTGGTCCGGAAACTGCCGCCCGTCTGCGGACTGTCCAGAGAGGTGTCCACCTACTACTTCGTCTTCATCATGGGACTGGGTTTTACCCTTCTGTCCTACAACATCGTCTCCTCCTATTTGGGACGGGCCTTTATCGCAATCCGTGACAACGACGTTGCCGCTGAAGCCATGGGCGTCAGCCTGACCCACTACAAACTGCTCTCCTTCGGCATCAGTTCATTCTACACGGGAATTCAGGGCGCCCTCTACGGCCTGTTCATCGGCTTTCTGGATCCCCAAATGTTCACCTTTTTTGAAAGCCTCACCCTATTCATTGCCGTCATCATCGGAGGGCTCGCATCGGTGGAGGGATCGATCCTGGGGGCGGCATTCGTCATCGTGGTGCCCCAGGCGATCAGTGAATCCAAAGGGATGGTCCCGGTGATTTTCGGAATCACGGTCATGATCATCATGATCTTTGAGCCTCTCGGCCTCGCAGGAAGATGGCGTAAGATCAGGCTCTACTTTAGAAACTGGCCCTTTCGTTAGGCCTGGAGGGATGCGGGGTGACAGCCTTCTTTCATTATACGCTTGCAGGGTTATCGAACGGCAGCCTTTACGTTCTCGTGGCGCTCGGTGTGGTGCTCATCTACCGTTCCACCCGAATCCTGAATTTTGCCCACGGGGATATGGCAACCCTGGGCACCTTCTTCGCCTTCACCCTCCTGTCATTCAACTTGCCCTTTTATGCGGCCGTGGCTTTGAGCCTCCTCTTCGGCAGCGTCCTGGCCATGATTTTCTACTTCCTCATTCTTGTCCCTGCTCAAAGGAGAGAGGCAACCCTGCTGGGGCAAATCACCCTGACCGTCGGGCTCGGCATGATCTTTCAGGGGGCCGCCACCTCCATCTGGGGAAGCGAGCCCCAGGTCATCGGTTTTCCTCTTTCCGACACGAAGACATGGACCGTGGGGCCGCTTGTTCTCGACGAACTCAGCGCGGGCGCCCTGGGGGCGGGGATCCTCGGGAGCTTTCTGTTTTACCTGCTGGTGCACAAGACGAGTCTCGGGCTTGCCATGAGGGCCATTTCGGAGAATTTGCCTGCTGCGCAGACCCTGGGTATCCCCACGCGCAAAGTGCTGGCGTTGTCATGGGGACTGGCCGCCTCACTCGGGGTGCTGGCAGGACTGTTTCTCGCCCCGGCCCTTTTCCTCGACCCCTTTTTCATGCTCGAGCCCTTCCTGAAGGGGTTTGCCGGGGCCATTTTGGGAGGCCTCAACAGCCTGCCCGGCGCCATCTTGGGCGGCCTCGTGATCGGTCTGGCCGAGAGTCTCACCGCCGGCTACGTCTCCCTGGAGCTCAAGAATACCATGGCCTTCCTACTCATCATTGTCGTGCTTTTGATCAAGCCGGAAGGCCTGTTGGGGAAGGTGTTCAAGGAAAGGGTATAACCCACGGGGGATGGTGAATGATCCACATCAGAGAAAACCTGCTGGACAGAAATACCGTCACCGTTGTGGTGGACGGGGTGCTGGATCAGGGGGCCATCCCCGTCCTGAAAAGCGTGTGCGACCGCCACCTGGCAGGGGACAGGAAGATCCTCCTCGACCTGGAGGGGCTGGTGCACATCACTAGAGAGGGGATCGGGTTCCTGCATGGGATCCACGAAAACGTCAGCATCGCGAATCTTCCCGAATTTGTAAGGCTTGACACCGAGCTGTGAAGCAGAGGGATCCGGGTTGGGGATTTTTCTTGCCTGGAGTAGGAAAGAGGAAGGCTGAAAACGGCGGGTCGTGATGGGGTTGTGAAGGAATCTGGAAGGCAAGACATCTTTTGAAAGGGGGACGCCATGGGTTACGGAAAGATCTTTACGAGGGCCAAAGAGGGAAGCATCGAGATCGTCACCTTCAATGTGAGCGATCGGCCCATGAACACTTGGACCCAGGAGGCCATGAATGAATTCTTCGATTTGATGGAGGATCTCGAAAAGGCCGAGGATATTGAAGGGCTCATGTTCATCTCCGGAAAGGCGGACCATTTCCATGCCGGGGCAGACCTCAACTTCCTGAAACAAATGAAGGACAGGGCGGCAGCGGCCAAGGCCCTCGAGGTCTTCCACGGCGCCTTCAGAAGGCTTGGCGCTTTGCCCTTCCCGACGCTGGCAGCGATCGAAGGGCATTGCCTCGGCGGGGGGTTGGAGTTTGCCCTTGCCTGCTCCGCAAGGGTGGCAAAGGACTCCAAAAGCACGCTCCTGGGCCTTCCTGAATGCACCTTGGGGATCTTTCCCGGAGGGGGAGGGACGCAGCGGCTGCCTCGACTCATCGGGTATGGAGCGATCGAACTCATTCTCAGAGGACAAATGTTTTCACCGGCCAAGGCCCTGGAACTCGGAGTGATCGACCGGGTGGTTCCTCCGGCGGAAGCGCTTTTGAAGGGGGCGCTTGGTTTCATCAGGCAGATCGCATCGGATCCGGGAGTCCTTCGACGAAAGACCCATGACTTTTCCCTGATCGATCAGGTGGCCGAGACGGCTAGAAAGGAGATCCTGAAGACGACCAGGGGACGAGAGATCCCCGGAGTCATGCTCGCCCTCAAGACCATGCAGGAAGGCGTGAAGGTTTCCCTCGAGCAGGGTCTGCAGATCGAGAGGAACAACTTCGCGGAAGCGGTTCTCACCGATCAGGCAAAGGGGAGCATCCACACCTTTTTTCTCAAGACCTTGAGCGACAAGCCCAAGGCGATGATGAGCCAAGGGTTTGAACCCAAGGCGCTCAAGAAATTGGGCGTTGTGGGGTTTGGAACCATGGGCCGGGGCATCGTGATCGATGGGCTCACCCAAACCCGGATGGCCGTCGTCGTCAAGGATGCGGCAGAGGCCATCGAGCCCGGCAAAGGCTTTGTGAGGAAGGTCCTGGAGGGCATGGCGGAAAAGGGAAAATTGAAAAGCCCTGTGGATGACCTTCTGCAAAGGTTGACCGCGGTTTCCGAATACACGGATGCGTTCAAGGATGCGGATCTGGTGATCGAGGCCGTGTTCGAAGACCTGAAGGTCAAGGAAAAGGTTTACGAAGAAATCTGCAAGGTGGTGAGCGAGGACTGCATCCTGGCCACAAACACCTCCTCCATCCCCATCAATGCCATGGCTCGGTTCGTGACGCATCCTGAACGATTCGGAGGTCTTCACTTCTTTTCTCCGGTCTGGCTCATGCAACTGGTCGAGGTGATCCGGGGAGACGAGACAAGCCAGGAGACGGTGGACAACCTGCTCAATTTCGCCGCATCCATCCGGAAGCGTCCCATCCTGTGCAGGGACAACCCGGGTTTTGTGGTCAATGCGGTGCTCTGGCCTTACCTCATGGATGCGCTCGATTTCATGGAAGCATCGAACCCTATAGAACAAATCGAAGCGGCCTTTGTTGAATTCGGAATGCCCTTGGGGCCCATCAGGCTGATCGATGAGGTGGGGATCGACCTCAGTTATCACGTGATCCGAGGCAGGGGCCTGAAGCAGGAAACCCTGAAAAACGTCGTGGAGGCAGGACGCCTGGGGGTGAAGAAATCAGGCAAAGGGTTTTTTTTGAAAGACGGCCGTGTGGACCCCGATGTGCTTCCCCTGATCGCAGTCAAGGAAAGGCGGGAGATGACCAAAGAGGCCATGCAGGTGAAAGCGCTTTCCGACATGATCACGGTGGGGAAGGACTTGCTGGACCGTGGCGTTGTGAACGATCCGAGGATGATCGATATCGGCATGATCTGGGGGACCGGATTCCCTGCCGACCGGGGAGGACCGATGAAATGGGCCGATCTGATCGGCCTGAGCGAGAAGCGCTTCGGCAAGCCCTTTTACCCGGAAGATTGAAAGCGCCCGCGATTCAGGATCCCCGGCTTCATGGGAGGGAAGGGATCCCGGCTCAGAGGTTGCCGGACAAGGGGGAAGCCCCTTTTCGCCTGTGGATGCCCAGCTTTTTCATGCGGAAAGCCAGGGTCGAGGGGGGAATATCCAGAAGCTCCGCGGCGCCGCCTCTGCCCCTCACCTTCCACTGGGTCTGTTGAAGCGCCCAGAGAATGTGTTTCCGTTCGTTTTCCCTGAGGGTGGTCGCGTTCCTGCCCGGAAGCGTTTCAACCGCCTCTGCCCCCAGCTCGGGCACCCGGAACAGGGGGCCGCTGCCCAAAATCGTGCCCCGCTCGATGATGTTTTCCAGTTCCCTCACATTTCCGGGCCAGTCGTAGCGTACGAGCTTTTCCATTTCCGATTCCGGGATCTTCGTGAACTCCTTGCCTCTTTTTTTTGAATAGATCTTGAGGAAGTAGTAGGCGAGGATAGGGATGTCCTCTTTTCTCTCCCTCAAGGGGGGGACGTGAATGGGAAAGACGGCCAGGCGGTAATAGAGGTCTGCGCGAAATCTCTGGATCTTGATCAGCTTTTCCAGATCCCGGTTGGTGGCGACCACCAGTCTGAAATCGGAGCGCAAGGTCTCGCTGCCTCCCACCCGCTCGAATTCCCTGGTCTGAAGGACCCTCAAGAGCCTCACTTGGATGTCCAGGCCGAGATCACCGATCTCGTCCAGGAAAAAGGTGCCTCCGTCGGCCAGCTCGAACCTCCCGATCCGGCGGCGGATTGCACCGGTAAAGGCGCCCTTTTCGTGACCGAAGAGTTCGCTGGGAATCAGGCTTTCGGGCAAGGCGCTGCAGTGGACCTTGATGAAGGGTTTGCCGCGGCGCGGGCTGTTGCGGTGGATCGCTCTTGCCACCAGCTCCTTTCCAACCCCGGTTTCTCCGGTGATCATCACCGTCGCATCGGTTTCCGCCACCTGGTCGATCTGGCCAAGGACGTGCCTGATGGCTGGGCTCTCTCCCATAATATCTTCGAAATGCAGGTTCTGGAGATGTTCTTCCCTGTAATAGAGATTTTCCTCGCTCAGTTGGCGGTTGAGCCTCCTGATTTCCTCATAAGCGCTGGAATTGTCCAGAGCAAAAGCGGCCAGGGCTGCAAAATAGGAAAGCAGGTCCAGATCCGATTCGCGGAAGGCACTGCTCAGGAGACGGTTGTCGTGATACAGAACGCCCACAGCCCGGTCCCTGAAGATCATGGGGACGCAAATGCGGGAGCGGATGACTTCATGGTCCGGCGGGCCGGGGTTGTCCTTGCCGCTGACGCCGAGAATGCGGCCCTTGCCCGCACGGGCCACCTCCTGAATCATGTTCAGGGAAGAGGCGAAACTGGGGTGCCCGACCTGCTCGGACGTGAGGTTCTTGCTGGCACGCAGCAGAAGCGTCGGAGGATCGGCGTCCGGCTCCAGGAGAAAGATGGCTCCCCGTTCCGCACCCGTGATCCGGTTCACCGTGGAGATGATGTGCTGGACCAGGTCTTTGTTGTCCCGGATACTCACCACCTCCTGACCCAGGTTCAGGATCTCTTTGAGGAGCGTTTCACCTGCCGGCCGATCCTTGACGAGGGCCCTGAGCTCATCAGGAATGAGGGAGTCGTTGAGGTTGACGAGGGCCTTGGAGGCCGCGAGGGTCAGAGCCTTGGCTCCTTCTTCATCCCCGAAGGCCAGGAGTTCTCTGGCCAAGGCGAGCTTTGACTTGGAAAGCTCGATCTGATTGCCCGATTCTTCAAGCCATTGGACGGAATTTTCCAGGGCGGAGAGGACTTTTTCATGGGACAATCCCTTCATGTGCATGAGCATGGCCTGAAACCGGTAGGCGACCCCTCTCATGAAAATGTTTTTTCCCTTGATCATGCCCGGGAGTTCCGTCTCAAGGGAGAGGCCTTCGATCTGGGGCAGACGGCCCCGCTTCATGGCCAGGCCCAGCTCCATCAGGTAGGGGTAAAAATAAACCGTGGCCTGAACACTCCTGCTCTGCTTCAAAAAATCTCTGAGATAGTCCATGCAGGTCTTGTCATCCCCTTTGAGGTAATAGGCATGAGCCAGGGAGAGCTTGACCGTGATCCAGACCCAGTCGTTGTGGGCCTGTCTCGCCTCTTTTGCGGCATCCTCGAGAAAGGGGACGGCGTCGTCCAGCCTGCCGATGTCCAGCAAAATATTTCCGATATTTCCCCCGATATAGGCCCCCAGGTAGTGATCGCCCTTTTTCAGGCACTGCGTTCGGATGGCATCCAGCATTCCCAGACCCTGGGAAACCTGCCCGATCTGGGCATAGCAATATCCCACCGTCATGACGGCCAGGAGGGGGAACCCCCCCCGAGGATATTTTTCGATGTCCGGGACGGCCTTTTCATACATCCTGACGGCCTCTTGAAAGCGGCCCTGCCAAAAAAGGAAAAAGGTGCTGAAGGTGGTGGCGGATCGCATCACCTTGGGGTCGTTGAGCCTTTCGGCCAGAGCCCACCCCTCTTCGAAATGCCTCAGAGCACAGCTATAATGAGACCTCAGCCACTCATTTTTGGCCATGTGCATTTTAAGAAGCGCTTCCAGATCCTCCATCCCCCATTTTTTCGCGCGTTCCAGGGCCGATTCCACGATGGATAACACCATGGCCGTATCGTGCCGGGCCGTGGAAATCTTGGAATACTTGATGGCGGTTTCGCTGAACAGGCGGTCTTCTTCTTCCTCATGAACCGAGGAAAGGTCATCGAGGATCTTGCGGTAACATTGAAGCGCGTTTTCCGTATCGAAGCTCCGGAGGTAAAGGTCGCCCGCTCTGTCCATATAGCGGCACCCCTCCAGGTCGTTTTGGGTGTGGATCAGGTGGTGGGCCAGGGTGTGGGCTTTGCTTTCATCGTCAGGATGTTCCAGGATGAGGATTTCGGCGATCGATCTGTGGAGCTGGATTTTCTCGTCGGCAGTCAGTCTTCCGCACCACCTCTGCTGTTTTTTTGCGTCGGTAAAACGGAAGTAACCGGGCCGGTCTTTGGCCAAAAAGCCCTGCTTCACCCCCTCTTCAAGAAGGGCAAGAACCTGAGACGGCTTTTTCCCGGTCATCAAATCGACGAGCCAGTCGATGCAGAACTCCCCCTTGAACAGAGCCCCCATGGAAAGAACGCGCTCGTATTCGCCGGCTTGATCCGAATGGACCGCGGAAACCATGGTTCCCTCCCTGGACGTGGGTTTGTATTTCGGCCTTACCTTCTTGAGGTAGGCGCCCCGGAGTAACAGGAAATCGGCACCCGGCACAAGCATCCCGTGCCAGAGGAGAATAGACCCTGCGGCATACCCTGTCAAGGCGGATGCACAACATTTGGATTATAGGAAACAAAATGTTGTGCAAAGGCCCTGACCAGGGTTGGCCTACATCGGCTAAGCCCCTTGAATCCTGCGTCTTGCAACGGCAAAGAAGATCGGCACCTTTCTTGCAAAATCACACGATGAAAAAAGGATTCCGCCATGAACAAAAAGATCGTGAGATCCTGAGGTCCCCGGGATCTTCGACCGACATGAAGGAGGACAGGCGATGGCGAACAAGCACGTTGATGTGATCGTGATCGGCTCGGGGGTGGGCGGCATGGGCGCCGCCGCTTTACTTGCCAAGGATTTCAACCAGAAGGTTCTGGTGCTGGAGAAGTCACCCTTTATCGGCGGACGGACCCTGTCGTTTGTCGGAAAAGGGGACAAGGCGACCGTGGACGGCCTCGAGCTGGATGTGAACGGATTTCGGCAATGCTGGGAGATGAACAGCACCTGGGTTTTCACCGCCCAGGGAACCCCGACCCTGGAGGAGATCTTCCGCAAAGGGCTTTTCGACGGCTACACCTATGACAGTGGACACGGCCTGTTCTGGGGTAACAAGTCCAGGGTCCGCTGTCTCTTGGATTACCTGGGCGTTCCCGTGGATCTGCCCGTCAACACGGGCTTCGGCTTTGTTGATTACTTCAGGGGCAAAGCCTATCAGGTGGAAAAGGCCAAGCCCTACCCCTGGATGTCCCCTGAGGGCTTCAAGGCGGCCATGAACCAACTGAGAGACATGGCCACCACGGACCTGGGGGCCTTGTCCAAATACATGGGCATTTCATTGCAGGAATTTCTGGAAGCACGGGATATGCATGATGAGGCTTATGACTTCATCAAGAACCTGGCCGGTTCCCAGACGGCGAACAACGTCCCGGCGATTACGCCCGCGGGCGACTTCCTCGGCTACCAGGCCATGGCCAGAGATATCGGGATGAACCTCGTTACAGGGTCGGTGGGGACGATCTCTCAACCCGGAGTGACGGCCATCCCCCTCGCCATGGAAGAGTGCCTGCTCCAGCACGGCGGAGAGGTGAGAAGGAATACCTCCGTGGAACAGACGATGATCGAGAAGGGCAGAGTCCGGGGAGTGGTCATCCGGTCCGGGAACAGCTTTGAGAGCATCTATGCCGACAGGGTCATCTGCAACCTTCCGCCGAAGTGCCTCCACAGCGTCATCCATCCGAGGCATTTCGATCAGGCGTTCGTTTTTTCTCTGCGCAAGTTTTGGACGCCGGGACTGCTTTCGGCCATCATCGGCCTCAAGAGGAACATCTGGGAGCACAAGGGGATCGACGAAAGAAGCTTCATCTATATGCCGGGGTGTATCAGGAAGGAAGAGGGCTTCCAGGGCGGCGCCATGGACGTTGTGATTTGGAACATGGCCTCCTGCGCCAAGGACAGCATTTCACGGCCAAGCCTCAGCAAGACGCCCGGAAGAGCCCCGGAAGGCAAGAGAGACTTCTGTTTCTCCCTGCCCCTCCTCGACTGGGAAATGCGCAATCCGGACCGGGTCAAGCGGCTCACCGAGTTCTGCGAGAATTGGTTCAAGAGTTACTTCCCCTCGTGGAAAGAGGATGTGGAGTTCTGGATGTGGACGCCGAGCGACAGGGCTTACGGGGATTGGAGACCCGTGGGCCAGGCAAGGCCCGACGTGAAGTCTCCATGGGTGGAAGGGCTCTTCTTTACCGGAGATCAGTACGGAAAGCGCATGTGGGGCGGGGGAGTTGACGGGGCTTCGTTATGTGCCGCAATGACCGTGGATGCCATGATGGAGACGAATCTGGAAGAAAAGATTTTCCCTGCCTACCATCGCGGCACCCCGAGGGAAAGAACCTGGTAGAGCCCTGAAGTCCAAGGCCGGAGTCGAGGCCGGAAAAATTCCGGATCGGGAGGAGAGGGAACGGGGCTTGTATCGCTTGAGCGGAATCCGAATCACGGGTTTGAACGAATAAGGAGGCAGCCATGGGGTTGATTACAGCGGAGCAGTATCGGGAAAGTCTGAATGACGGCCGGGAGGTCTACTACAAGGGCGAAAGGGTGGAGAACGTGGCCACCCATGATGATCTGGGCGTGTGTGTGGACGTGATGGCCATCGACTATGAGATGGCCGAGCATCCCGACACCCGGGAGCTGGCCGTCATGAAGGATCCTGTCACGGGGGAGGAGATCAGCCGTTACTACTACAAGCCTCAAAACGCGGAAGATTTGTTGAAGGCCCACGCGTTGATCGTCAAGGCCACGGAACTGGGAGACGGCTACATTCCCCTCGCCCACGACATCGGGGCGGACGCCCTCAATGCCATCCACATCACCGCCAACATGATGGGCAATCAGGACTATATCGACCGCATCGAGCGCTACCGCAAAGAGCTGCAGGACAAGGACCTGGCCACCTGTGCCGGAGTCACCTGCGTCAAGGGAGACCGCATGCTCCGGCCCTCCGATCCCGGTCAAGCCCACCCCGATTTTTATGTCCGCGTGGTGGACAGGAACCGGAAAGGCATCGTGGTTCGCGGAGCCAAGATCCACATTACGGGCGCGGCTTACTGCAACGACATCTTCGTCATCCCGTGCCGCGCAATGACGGAAGGGGACAAGGACTACGCGGTAGCCTTTGCCATACCGGCCAACACCAAGGGGATCAAGCAGGTCTGCAGACCCTTCACCTCGCACATCAGCCCTCTGGATTGGCCCAACACGCGACCTGTGAGGGTTCACACCGACTCGTTCATCATCTTCGACGACGTGCTTGTGCCCTGGGAAAGGGTTTTTCTCTGCGGGGAGTGGAAATACGCCGCGCCCATGGTGTACAACTTCGCTCTCATGCACCGGCGAACGGGCTGCGCCTATCGCATTCCTCTGTCCGAACAGCTCCTGGGCGTGGCGGTCGCGATCGCGCAATACAACGGCATTTTCGATGCGCCCCATGTGAAGGAAAAACTGACCGACCTGGTCATCTATCTTGAAACGTTGAAGTCACTTTCCAAAACCGCCTGCTATGATTTCGTCATGCGCGGAGGAGTCGCGGTTCCCAACCCCATCGCCACCAATATGGCCAAATACCACTTTGCCCACCATTACCATGACGTGGTCAAGAACATTCAGGACCTGGCGGGCGGCCTTTTGGTGACGGCCCCCACCTACAAGGATTATCAGCGGCCCGAGCTGCGTGAGGCGATTGAAAAATATCTCGTCGGCAACAGGAATGTCTCCGCGGAGAATCGTCTTCGCATGTTCGATTTGATTCGCCGTATCACCAAGGCCGATTTGGAAACGATTTGCCTGCACGGGGAAGGATCGCCCATCGCGGAGAGAATGACGATTTACATGGAGGCCCAAAAGGTCATGAACGATTGCCGGAAGCTTGTGGAGGAAATGGCACAAATAAAAGGATAGACCGAAGTTCAAGGAGGGAAGAGCGTGGACTGTTCATTTCTTGCACTTGAAGGAAAGGTAGCCCTCATCACGGGTGGAAGTCGAGGCATCGGGAGGGCCATTGCGCTCACCTTTGCAGATGCGGGGGCCGACGTGGCCATTGCCAGCCGGAAACTCGCCGATCTCGAAACGGTGGCCGAGGAAATCAGGGGCCTGGGCCGAAAGACCCTTTGCGTCCCCACCCATACCAAAAAGGTCGACGACATGAAAAACCTTGCGCAAAAGGTTATGGAAGAATTCGGTCGAATCGACATCCTGGTCAATAACGCAGCCACCAACCCGGCCATGGGACCCATTGTCGACACCGAGGAATCGGTGTATGATCACATCATGGAAACCAATCTCAAAGGGTACTTCGTGATGAGCAAGCTGGTCGGAAAGATCATGCGGGAGCAGAAGGCGGGAGTGATGATCAACATTTCTTCGGCTGGCGGGGTGAGTCCCGCCGAAGGCCTTGGACCTTATTGCATCAGCAAGGCCGGCATCAACATGCTGACCAAAGCCCTGGCCCTGGAGCTCGGACCCTACGGGGTGCGCGTCAATGCGATTGCCCCCAGAATCGTGAAGACCGATTTCAGCAAGGCCCTCTGGAGCAACGAAAAGCTCATGGAACGAGAGTACCGGTTCACGCCCCTCAAGGTCGTCGCTACACCCGAGGAAATCGCTCAGACCGCTCTTTATCTGGCATCGAGTGCATCAAACTATATGACCGGGCACGTCCTCGTCATCAATGGGGGCGCGTTCTTTTAGCCGCTCTTCCCCATCGGCGCCGGGGGGATCGGGGATCGTTCACACCGGGGGACCGGCCGATTTCACCCGTGCGTTAGCGGTTGCGGACTTGTCACAGACCCGCCCACGGGTCGGCGTTAGAGAGACCTTGATGCTCAAGATCACGAATCTCGAGACGACCTACAATGATATTATCCTGGCCCTCAAGGGGATATCTGTCGAGGTTCAGCCCAAAAGAATCGTGGCGGTTCTCGGGTCGAACGGCGCAGGAAAGACGACCACCATCAACACCATTTCGGGGATTCGGAAGACCCTGGATCTGGCCGTGCATGATGGGAGCATCGAGTTTGAGGGTGAAATCATCCAAGACAGAGAACCCCATGAGATCGTTGCCAGGGGCATCGTTCAGGTTCCGGAGGGAAGGAGGATTTTTGCCGAATTGACGGTGGCTGAAAACATCCTCATCGGATCCTACGCCATGGAGGAGAGAAAAAGGTTTCTCAAGGGCAGGGAGAGGGTGTTTCACTATTTTCCCATTCTCAAGGAACGGAGCCGGCAGCCTGCCGGGTATTTGAGCGGGGGAGAGCAGCAGATGCTGGCCATTTCCCGCGCCCTTGTGGCGAGCCCAAAACTGATGATGATGGATGAGCCTTCCCTGGGGTTGGCTCCCATTCTGGTGACGGAAATCTTCAAAATCACCGGCCGGATCAACCAGGAGGAAGATGTGGCCATTCTTCTGGTGGAGCAGAACGCGAACATGGCCCTGTCGATCGCCCATTACGGTTACATTCTCGAAAACGGCCGGGTGGTCATGGAAGGGCCGAGAGAAAGGTTGCGTGAGGATCGGGATATCCGGGAGTTCTATCTCGGCCTGACCGAGGTCGGCGCCAAGAGGAGTTATAAAGAGGTCAAACATTACAAACGAAGAAAACGGTGGCTGTCTTGATCGATCAACCCGCTCCTTTGCTTGATGTGAAAGACCTGAGCATGAGCTTCGGAGGCATCCTGGCGGTGAACCGGGCTTCTTTTGAGGTCCGGCCGAAGGAAATTTACTCCATCATCGGCCCGAACGGCGCCGGCAAGACCACGCTGTTTAACTGCATCAGCGCCATCTATCGCCCGCGCCAGGGCAGCATCCGCTTCGGCGGAAGAGAGATTTTGGGGCTCAAGCCCCACGAGATCGCAACGCTGGGAATCGCCAGGGCCTTTCAAAACATCGCTCTTTTCAGGGGGATGACGGTGCTGGATAATCTCATGTCCGCCCGGGGGCATCTCTTGAAGTACGGGTTGCTCAAGGCGGCCCTTTTTCTCGGCGGGTGCCTGGAAGAAGAGGTCAAAGGCCGGGAGAGGGTGGAGGAGATTATCGAGTTCCTGGATCTTCAGTCGGTTCGAAAAACGCCCGTCGCCGGTCTGTCTTACGGATTTCAAAAAAGGGTGGAGCTGGGACGGGCTCTGGCAATGGATCCGCGATTGCTTCTCATCGATGAACCGGTGAGCGGCATGAACCTGGAAGAGACGGAAGACATGGCCCGATACATCCTGGACATCAATGAGGAGATGAGAATCACCGTCATCCTCATTGAGCACGAGATGGGCCTGGTGATGGAAATATCGGACAGGGTATGCGTGTTGAACTTCGGGATCAAGATCGCCGAAGGCACGCCGAAGGAAATTTCAGACAATCCCGAGGTGGTCAAGGCTTATCTCGGTGAAATCCGCTCACAAGATGCGCTCCGGAACCCTTGAGGCGACCCGGCGTGTCGGTTACGCTCTTTCAAAAACCTTTCAGGGCCGCGGCCCCAATCGAATGATGCGACAGAGAAAGTCTCGTGAACAGGGTTGATACCACACTGCCTCAGCTCTTGCTGGAAAAGGCGAGAACCTACCAGGATCGGGTCGCCATGCGTGAAAAGCACAGGGGGATCTGGAGGGAGGTGTCGTGGAGAGCGTATGGGGAAAAGGTGCGTGCCTTTTCGCTGGGCCTTCTGGAGCTCGGGCTGGGGCGCAACCACCATGCTTCCATCCTCGGCGAAAACTGTCCCGAGTGGATCTATGCCGATCTGGCGATCCAGAGCCTGGGGGCGGTGTCCGTGGGGATCTATCCGACCAATTCGGCCGAACAGGTCAAGTACATTCTGGATCATTCCCTGTCCAGCATGGTGGTGGTGAAGGATCAGGAGCAGGCCGACAAGGTGTTGACCGTCAGGAAGGAGCTTCCCCTCCTCGAGAAGATCATCGTGATCGACATGAAAGGGCTTCGCCACTATGACGATCCCTCCATCATCGGTTATGCGGACGTGGAGGAGATGGGAAAAAAGAAAAGCGAAGAACACCCCGGGCTTTTCGAGGAACAGGTGCAAAGGACCCGTGCGGAGGATGTGGCCTTCATCGTCTACACATCCGGAACCACCGGTCCGCCCAAAGGAGCCATGATCTCTCACCGAAACATTCTCCACCAGATCATCAACGGCCTCCAGCCCATCCTGCACTTTTCGGACAGGGATTCGCTGCTTTCCTACCTTCCCCTCTGCCACATTTTTGAGCGAAACCTCTCGATGGCGATGCCGCTGGTTTTCGGGTACACAACCAACTTTGCCGAGTCCATTGATACGGTTCAGAAAGACATCCAGGAAATATCGCCCACCTTCTTTGCCGCGGTGCCGAGAATTCTCGAGAAACTCTATTCCGCCGTGCGGATCAAACTGGAAGACACGACTCGCATCAAGAGACTGATCGTCGACTTCTGGGAGCCTGTGGGCCGAAGGGTTTCCCGGTATAGAATGGGAAAAGCGCCTGTTCCCTTTTTTTGGTCTGTGGCCTACGGGCTGGGTTTTCTGTGCAGCTTCAGGGCCTTGAGAGAAAAGATGGGGCTCCTGCACTGTCGGTGCCTGATGAGCGGCGGGGCTCCCATTGCCCCGGAAGTCCTGGCTTTTTTTCGCGCCCTGGGAATTCACACGGTGGAGATGTATGGCCTCACCGAGACGTCGGGCACGGTGTCGGGCCCGCACCACATCGTTCAACACGGCTCCGTGGGAGAACCCTGCAAGGCCCTTGAGTTCAAACTGGCTGAGGACGGAGAAATCCTCTTGAAAGGGGACTCGGTGTTTGTCGGTTATTATCGCGACGAGGAAGCCACCCGGGAGGTGTTTCGTGACGGATGGTTTTGCACCGGGGACATAGGCCAATTGGACCCAAAGGGCCAACTTTACATTGTGGATCGAAAAAAAGACATCATCATCACCTCGGGCGGAAAGAACATCTCTCCTTCAGAGATCGAGAACAAGCTCAAATGCAGCCCCTTCATCAAGGAGGCCATAGTCATCGGGGACCGCAGGAAATACCTGACCTCCCTGATCCAAATCGACTATGAAAATGTGGGCAACTGGGCGCAGAACAACAAGATCGCTTATACGACCTACCGAAGCCTTGCCCAGAATCCTTCGGTCTGCGAGATGATCCGGCGGGAGATCGATCAGGTGAACGAATCGCTGTCCCAGGTGGAGAGCATCAAGAAGGTCAAGATCCTGGAAAAAGAGCTGGATCAGGACGACGAAGAACTCACGGCGACCCAGAAGGTGAAACGCAAGGTGATCGCCGAGCGTTTCAAAAAGGAGATCGATGAGATGTACCGTTCCTGAGTCCGTCGATCCCTGAATTTCACGGCGACTTGTTTTTCAACGGGTTCCGTGCCGGGCAAAATTTTGCTCCACTCCGCAAACGGGGTTAGGGAGGGATCAAGAGGATGGAGAAAATTTTCGAGATCGTTCTCCAGGGTTTGTCCATGGGCTCCATCTATGCCCTCCTTGCCCTCGGCTTTGTGCTGATTTTTAAATCCACAGGGGTCATCAATTTTGCGCAAGGCGAATTGTCCATGGTTGGCGCTTTCATCTGCTACACCTTTGCCACGGTGTTGCATTTTCCCTACCTGTTGGCGTTCTTGATGACCCTCGTGCTGGGGGCCGTCCTCGGGGCGGTGGTGGACGTGGTCTTTTTTAGAAGAATGGTGGGGGAGCACCTTTTTTCCACGATCATGGTGACCGTGGGTCTTGCCAGCATTTTAACCTGCATCGCGGGGATTCTCTGGGGGCACGACGTCTACGCCATCCGGTCCCCCTTCACGGACAGGACGGTGAGGTTGGGCAACATCGTTTTGTCCCAGGGCGGCTTGTACACGATCGGGGTTTCCATCCTGCTCCTCGGCCTCTTTGTCTTTTTCTTCAATCGTTCCCTCCTGGGCATCGCCATGAGGGGCACTGCAGAGGATTCGGACACGGCCGGCCTGATGGGCATCAATGTCAAGAAGATTCATATGGCGGCATGGTCCATCGGCGCCCTGGTGGCGGCCGTGGCAGGAGTCTTCCTGGCGGAGCTCAGTTTTGTCCGTCTGACCATGAGTCACACCGGGGTCAAGGCCATGGCCGCCGCGATCCTGGGAGGGATGCAGAGCATCGGAGGGGCCATCATCGGGGGAGCGATCATCGGGGTGGTGGAAAGCTTTGCAGCGAACTACCTGAGCGGGACCGAGATGGGGAATTTTCACTTCGGAGACATCAAAGACGTCGCCGCTTTCGCCATCATGATCGTCGTCCTGATGATCCGGCCCCACGGGATCTTCGGCAAGGAAAAGGTGGAAAGACTCTAGCGTCTGATCCTTCATTCGGGCAAACCCCATGGCAAGAAAATTCAAAACCAGCTATCAGGAGGACCTGGCTCTTTTCCAGAACCTTTGGGTGAAGGCTTGGCTGGCGATCCTCGTCGCTCTCCTGATGCTCTGCCCACAGGTGCTGAGCCGCTACCAACTCAGCATCCTGAACGAAATGGGGATCGCCGCCATCGGCGCTCTAGGGCTCAATCTGCTGACCGGGTACACCGGTCAGATATCCCTGGGGCACGGCGCTTTCGTAGCCATCGGGGCTTACACCTCGGCGCTTCTGACGGGCAGGCTCGACGTTCCCTTCTGGGTTTCTCTTCCCCTGTCCGGGCTCATGGCGGCAGGGCTGGGGATGATTGTGGGGATACCGTCCTTGCGTCTCAAGGGGCTTTATCTGGCTTTGGGGACCCTGGCCTTCGGGTTTATTGTCGAGTACATTCTTTTCCATTGGGGCCTGACCCAGGGGGACATGGGCATGGCCGTGAAGCGCATTTCCCTGTTCCATTTCACCGTCAGGACCGAAGAGCAGTTTTTCTATCTGATTGTCGTGTTCGCGGTTCTTGCCGCGATCGTGGCCAAGAACATCGCGCGCAGCAAGATCGGCAGGGCCTTTGTGGCCATCCGCGACCGGGACATCGCGGCGGAGGCCATGGGGATTTCCCTGGCCAAGTACAAGGTCATGGCTTTCGCTATCAGCTCCTTCTATGCCGGTATTGCCGGGTGTCTCACGGCCCATTACCAGAAATGGATTGTGCCGGGCAGCTTCGATATCGCCCTTTCCATCGCTTACATCGCCATGATTATCCTGGGCGGTCTTGGATCGATTCTGGGTTCGATCCTGGGAGCCATCCTGATTACGGGGATCCCTCACGGCATTGTGTATCTGAGCGATTTCTTCAAACAGCATTTTCCCAGCCTCAGCGGTCTCATCGTCGACTTCAAGCTGGGAATTTTCGGTCTCATCATCGTGCTGACGCTCCTCTTCGAACCCCATGGACTGTTCGGCATTTACCGGCGTGTCAAGGTGTACTGGAAGACATGGCCGTACAAGTACTGACGGGCGCGCCGGCGGAACCGGGGGAGGTGCGTTTTCGCCGGCAGGCCGTCTTTCTTGATCGAATGGGCAAGGTGTAGGTCCCATCTCAGGGGGGCTTGCTTTGGGATGGACAGAGGCGGATAACCCTATAACCGGAAAGGAGAAAGGTCATGAAGTGCAGAACCATGATGCTGGGTTTTTTCGTGGGGGGGGCTCTTTGCCTGGCCGTGACCGGAGCATGGGCGAATGAGGTCAGGGGGGTGACGGACAAAGAGGTCAAAATCGCCTGTCTGGTGGATCTGTCTGGACCGGGCAAATACGGTGGACCTCCCATTGCGGACGCATTCAACGACTATGTCGCCTGGATCAACGATACCGGCGGAATTCACGGGAGAAAAATCAATCTCGTCGTCGAAGACAACGGCATCCTTCCCAACACGACCATGAATGCGGCCAAGAAGGTGCTCTTGAAGGACGGCGTTTTTGCCATTGCCTTCAATCTTGGAAGCGCCGGTTCCAGCGCCATCTTGCCCCTGTGCGAGGAAAACCAGGCCGTGCTCATGCCCCATGGGGCGAACAAGGAGTTTTATTCTCCCGGGAACAAGTGGGTCTTTGTCCCTCACACGGTGCAGTACGATATGGCGGCCAGAGCGGTGGAGTATGTTGTGGAGAAGAGCCCCAAGGCCAGAATCGGAATGATCTATCAGGACGATGCCTTTGGAAGGGAGGGTCTGGAAGGGGCTCGTGCGGCTGCAGCCCTGATGAAGACCAAGCTGGTTGCCGAAGCCCCTTACAAGATCGGGACCATCGATTTCACGCCCCATATGAATGCCATGAAGGAGGCCCGAACGGACTGGATCGTGCTGTGGACCTACCTTCCCCAGTCGGCGGCGGTGATCAAGGAAAAGGTGAAAATGGGCTGGGACGTGAAGCTCATATCCAACAACACCACGGGCGTGCCGCCTCTGTTTGCCTTGGCGGGCGAAGCCGCGGACGGCTATATGCTGGTCACCCCTTACGCTCCGGGATGGATGGACATTCCCGGCACCAAGAGGGTCAAGGAGCTTACCAAGAAATACGGCAATTTCGAGAAGACCCTCGGCAATCCCATGTACCCCGACTATCTGTACCTTGCGGGGTGGGGATATATCGAGGCCATGGGTGAAGGCCTGAAAAAGGCAGGCAAGAAGCTGACTCCGGATAGCCTGATCAAGGGTCTAGAGAGCGTGAAGGATTATGATATGGGTGGACTCAGTCCCAACATCACCTTCGGCCCCAAGCGCCATGTGAGCAGTTTTTCGAGCCTCATCCTGCGGGCCGACGCCAAGCAGAAGAGATTCGAAGTCATCGATCCGATTCGGGAGCCCAAGACAGCCAAGAAGTAGAAAAACGGGAAGACGATCTCTTCCCCGCTCCTCTGCCTTGCCGGCGGGGTGTCCGGGCGAGGCGGAGGAAAAGCGACAGGTTTTCACGAGCCCTGAGGGAGCGATGGTTTTCGTGGACCGGAAACGCTGCGTCGGGTGTGCCATGTGCGTGCCCTTTTGTTCGGTGGGTGCCATTGCCTGTTTCGGAGTCGCCCACGTGGGAGAGGCCTGCAACGAATGCCTTCTTTGCCTGGAGTCTTGTCCGTTGAAGGCCCTGAGGGAGGGAAAAGCCGAAGGAGAAGGGGATGCGACAGGAAACTGAGGTGCTGATCATCGGCTCCGGCATGGGAGGTATGTGCGCGGCGGCCCTCCTGGCCGCCGAAGGGCTCGATACGATCGTCGTGGAGAGCCTGCCCCGCATCGGGGGCCGATGCTCGACCATCGACTATCGAGGCTTCAAATGCACCACGGGCGTCATCGGGCCTGAAATGGGGGGTGCGATCGAGGGAATCTTCCGCAAGGTCGGTGCCCGATTCGACGTCAGGCCGGCCGGGCCGCCCCACTACCTCCTTGGGGGGCAGGTGTGCGAGCTGCCCCCCAAGGGAGGCTTGAAGATGCTCCTGGAGACGGCATCCAAGTCGCCCGGGGAAAAGGAGAAGGTCCTCAAAGCCTTTTCAAGAGCTTTGGCATGGATGGAACCGTCCGGTGCCTTGAGCCTCAAGGATTGGCTGATGCAGTATACCCGGGACGTAAACATCCTGAATATTTTCCAGACCCTGGTGTCGGCGACCATGATCGTGAACGCCGACGAGGTTCCGGCAGGCGAGTACTTCCGTTTCGTCAAGGGGCTGGGAGGAATCCGTCATTTCGGCTTTTGCCCAAGGGGCAGCATTGCTCTCCCGGAAGCCCTTGCAGAGACGGTCCGGAGTCGGGAAGGAGACCTATGGGTGGGGGCTTCGGTGGAGGCCATCCTTTCAGAGAACGGGGTGGCGAAAGGGGCGAAGGTCTCATGGAAGGGCAAAGACATCGAGATCAGAGCCAGAGTCGTGATCAGCAATGCCGGTCCGAGAAAAACGGTTCGACTGGCGGGCAAGGAGAACTTTGACAGGGGATACCTCATGGAAATGGAGCAGAACGTGCGGCCTGCACCGGTCTTTTGCTTTCAAATCGCTGCTCAGGAGCCGCTCATCGACCAGGACTACCTGATGGTCACCGGGGCGAGGAGGGTCAATGCGCTCTTCCAGCCGACAAGGCTCTGTCCTGAACTGGCTCCACCGGGAAGGCACTTGCTCTTTGCCGGTGCCGCGCCGGAATCATCCATGCCGCCCCTGAATGCCAAAAAAGAAATGGGACTCTGCCTTGAAGACCTGAGGGATCTCATCCCCGGTTTCGAAAAGCGGGCCGAGATTCTTCTGGCCGGATCGTACCACGGCGGCTGGCCCGGCATGCATGCCTGGCCCGGAAAGGATCTGCCGCAGAAGACGCCCATCGTCAATCTTTACAATGTGGGAGACGGCGTCAAGCCGCCGGGCACGACAGGGCTTCCTGCCGCGGCTGCAAGCGCCCTGCGGGTTGTCGAGGATATCCAGGCGTCTCTATGAGGGTGCTCAGAGAGGAAGCTTCAGGCTTTCGAGTGATTTCATGGAAGCGATGAGCTCAAGGATTGAAACGGAATTTACGAAACGGATCCCCGTCGATTATCCCATCATCGGAGCGCCCATGTTTCTCGTAACCTACGAGGAACTGGCGATTGCCGTTGCAAAGGCCGGAGCGCTGGGAGCGATCCCTCTGGTCAATTACCTGGAGATCGGGCCGTTAAGAAAGGCACTGAAGAGGATCAAGCAGGAGACGGATCGGCCGATCGGCGTCAATATCCAGCTTCATACAAAATATGAATGGAAGGATCAGTTTGCTTTGTGCCTGGAGGCGGGCGTGAGATTTTTCATCGCATCCCTCGGAGACCCCAGGCTCATTTTGAACGATGTGCACGCCAACGGCGGCGAAGTGTTTGCGGATGTGATTTCTCTGGGACAGGGGCTGAAGGCTCGCGACAGAGGCGTAGACGGCCTCATCGCGGTGGGATCCGGTGCAGGCGGACACTGCGGCACCATCCCCACGATGATCCTGGTGCCTTACCTGCGATCGAAGACAGGCCTGGCCGTAATCGCCGCGGGAGGCATCAGCACGGGGGTCCAGATGGCGGCCGCCATCGGCTTGGGAGCGTGTGCCGTGGTGGTGGGCACCAGGCTCATTGCCACCGTGGAGTCCCGAGCCGGGGAGGCTTACAAGCGGGCGGTGGTTGCGGCCCGTCCCGAGGACATCGTTTGCACGGATCGAATCAGCGGGAATCCTGCAACCTGGCTGGCGGAGAGCATCAAGGGGTTCGATCAGATGCCGGATGTGACGGACAAACGCTGGCGCGATTTCTGGAGTGCGGGGCAAAGCGTTGCGCAGGTGGAGGAAATCAAGCCCGCCGGCGAGGTGATCCAAGAAATCGTGGAGGAATATACGGCCACATGCAAAAGCATGGCAAAGACGCTTCCGGAAGAGGCTCGGTGAGCCTTCCGGAGGGATGCACAGGCCGGAAGGAGATAAGCTTGAGGAGGTCGTGAGGATGGATTTCAATTTTACAGAAGAACAGAACATGCTGAGAGACATGATGCGCAAATTCATGGAGACGGAGGTCCCTCGAGAAATCGCCATCGAGATCGATGAGCAGGACCGCTTTCCCCACGATCTGCTGCAGAAATTGTGTGACCTGGGGATCATGGGAATCAATGTTCCGGAAGCCTACGGAGGCCAGGGCGGCAATGTGGTCGACGAGATGATCCTCTTTGAGGAGATTTCCAGGAGACTGCCCGTGCTGGCTTGGGCTGCGGGGAACATCATCCTCTACGGGAATGAAATCATCGGAACCAACGGGAGTGAAGCGCAGAAAAGAAAGTATCTGCCCAGGCTGGTGAAGGGGGAGCTCAAGTTCGCCTACGGTCTCACGGAGCCGAATGCGGGTTCGGATGCCGCGAGTATTCGAACCAAGGCTTCCCTGGAAGGCGGCCATTACGTCATCAACGGGAGCAAGATCTTCATCACCGGCGCCGGGGTCAGCGACATCGTGGTCACCAACGCGCGCACGGCAGAGTCCAAGTTCAAGGGCATCACGGATTTCCTGGTGGAAACCCAATGGGAAGGATTCAGCGCAAGACCCATCAAGGACCTGGGGTACAGGGGTTCCAACACCTGTGAGGTGCACTACGACCAGGTGAGGGTTCCGCCGGAAAATATTCTCGGGGGACCGGAGTGTCTGAATCATGGGTGGAAGCAGATGATGAGGCTGCTCAACGTGGAGAGGCTTCTGCTTTCATCCTGTGCGCTCGGCATCGGGCAGGGAGCCTTCGAATATGCCCTGAACTACGCCAAGGAGCGGGAACAGTTCGGGCAGCCCATCGGCCAGTTTCAGGCGATTCAGCACATGCTTGTGGAGATGGCCACGGAGCTCGAAGCGGCGAGAAGGCTCGCCTACTATGCCGCCTGGAGGGAAACCCAGAAACTGGAATGCGTCAAGGAGACCTCCATGTCCAAGTACTTTTGTTCGGAAGTGGCCAAAAAGGTGGCTCTTCAGGGCGTGCAGATCCTGGGGGGGTACGGCTACACGATGGAATACGATGCCCAGAGATATTTGAGGGATGTGCTGGTGCTCTCCATCGGCGGCGGAACGACCCAGATCCAAAAGAACATCATCGGCAAGCAACTGGGGCTGTGAGCGGAAGCCCTTGAGCGAGGAGGGTTGTGATGAGCGGTTTAAGAGGAAAGGTGGCCATCGTAGGAATCGGCGAGGTTCCGACCGGGCGGTTCCCGGACACTGCGGCGATTTACCATGCCATGGCCTCTGCGAAAATGGCGATCAAGGACGCAGGAATCAACAAGGACGAGATCGACTACGTCATGCCCACGGCGGCCCTTTACAGCCCGCCCTTCAACACGGAACTGGTGACCTGCAGGGTGGTGGAAGAGCTCGGTCTCAAGAACGTGAAGAAGAACTGCCAGGTTTTTGCCGGGGGATCGAGCAGCAGTTGCGGCCTGCAGCTTGCAGGGGCCATGATCGCTTCCGGCGCGGCAAAGACGATTCTGTTCGTTCATGCAGAGAGGCTCGGCACCGGTGTCACAGCCCAGGGCGGGATCGATCTGTTTTCAACGGCGGGAATATCCGCGGAGTGGGAAGTTCCATTCGGCCAACACTATTCTTCCATCGCGGCTCTGACGACGACGCGGTACAAGTATGAAACCGGCTGCACGGACGAACAGCTCGCGGCGGTCTGCGTGTCCAACAGGAAATGGGCCGAATTGAACCCCAACGCGGCGTTTCGCAAGCCCCTCACGATCGAAGAGGTGCTCTCTTCCAAAATGCTCTCCACCCCGCTTCGGGCCAAGCAGTCCAACATGCTCTTTGACGGTGGGGCCGCATTCATCGTCACGTCCGCGCAGCGGGCGAAAGACCTCACGGAAAGACCGGTCTACCTTCTGGGTGAAAGCGGGGCCGTCACCCACTTCGTGTTCTCCCAGGAACCGGATGTGAGCCGTTTCGGGTGGGCAAGGGCAGGCAAAGAAGCCTTTGAAGAAGCAGGTCTCACGCCCAAGGACATCGACGTTGCGGAAATCTACGATTCTTACCCTGTTTATCAGCTCATCGGCTTTGAAGAACTGGGATTTTGCGGGAGAGGTGAGGCGGGCGAGATCTTCATGCGGGGAGAAACGTGGCCCGGCGGCCGCATGCCGACCACCACCAACGGCGGCATGCTCTCCCAGGGGCACACCGGTGCGGGAGGTGCCGTGGCTCTCCTGGTGGAATCAGCCAGACAGCTCATGGGCAAGGCCGGAGAACGCCAGGTCAAAGGGGCACGCTTCGCCGTGGAAACCGCCACAGGAGGAACTTACATGGACGCCCAGGTGACCATCCTGGGAACAGAGATACCCTAAGGAGGAAAATCACGATGGATACGCCGAACAAACCCGTGCCGGTCGTCAACCCCTGGGCAAGGCCTTTCTGGGAGGCAGCCCGCAAAGAGAAGCTGATCATCCAAAAATGCAAGGACTGCGACCAGTTCGTGTTCTATCCGAGAATCGCCTGCCCTCACTGCTTTTCGGAAGCCATGGAGTGGGTAGAAGCATCGGGCAGGGGCAAGGTCTATACCTATACGGTGGTGGAAAACAACGCGCCTTCCGCCTTCATCAGGGACATCCCCTATGTGGTGGCGGTGATCCGCCTCGATGAGGGCGTGCAGATGTTGAGCAATGTGGTGGGATGCGATCCCCGGGAGGTGCAGTGTGACATGCCCGTGGAGGTAACCTTCGAGAAGTTGAACGAGGAATTCACCTTGCCCAAATTCACGCCTGTCAAGGGGTAGAGCCTCTGATCCGGCGCCTTGGCCGGCGCTGGGAAGGGATGTTTTTCCGACGGAAAAGGCCGTCGATTGAGGATCGAGATTCTGGAAAAGGGGTGCACCATGGAGCAGAGAAAATATGGGGATGATTTCAATGTGGGAGACGTGTACACCACGGCAGCCATCACCGTCACCGAAGCGCATCTGGTGAACTGGGCCGGTTTGACGATGGATTTCTATCCCTTGCACATGAACCGGGAGTATGCGGCCAAGACCCAGTTCGGGCAACGGCTTGCCCACGGCCCTTTGATTTTTGCCATGGCTGTCGGACTGGTGAGCATGTCCGGTGTCGGAGGCGATGCGGCCGTGGCGTGGCTTGGGGTGGACAACCTGAAAATGCTGACGCCCGTTCATATCGGCGATACGATCACGGTGGTGGTCAAGGTGACGGATAAACAGCCGACCAGCAAGCCGGATCGAGGGGTCCAACTCTGGCGATACACGGTCATAAACCAGAGGGACGAAGAGGTCATGGTGTTCGACTACAAGATGATGTTCTATATGCGCACCTGAATAGAGAGTCCATGAAGCGCGCCGCAACGTGACGTTGACTCCGGCTCTGTATCGTGCTGGGGGGAGAGACGTCCGGCCCGCAATCCGGTTTGGAGCAGGAAGGATGAAAAAGCCAAGAGCGGTCTATGTCATCGGTTCTTACAGCACCCGCTTCAAGAAGTGGCTCGACAAGTCCATGAAGGATTTGACAAGGGACACCTACCTGGGCGTGCTTGAAGATGCAGGCATGAAGGACGGAAGGGACATTGAATTCGCCTGGTTCGGAAACTGCGCCATGGGCGCCCTCTGGAATCAGCACTGTATCCGGGGCCAGGTCTGCCTGTCTCCCCTCGTGGAGGAGGGCCTTTTCCCGGAGCGGGTGCCGATCGTCAACGTGGAGGGAGCCTGTGCCACGGCCTCCATGGCTTTTCATGGGGCCTGGAAGGACATCCTGAGCGAGCAGTGCGATGTGTCCCTGGCCATGGGGGTGGACAAGTTCTACCACCCGGAGATGGAGAAGGTGCTCTTCGCCTATGAACAGGGCATCGACCGGGAGGACAAGGGGCGACTCATCCGGGAATATGAAGCCGTGGCAGGGGAATGCGGGAGGGAGTTTGTGCTCGGGCCGGGCCGCACCGTTTTCATGGATACCTATGCCATGCAGGCCTGCTGGCACATGTGGAAATACGGAACCACCCAGAGGCAGATTGCCGCAGGCGCCTCCAAGAACCATCACAACGGCTCCCTGAACCCCCTGGCGCAGTACCAGTTCGAGGTTTCGGTGGAAAAGGTCCTGGAGGATTATCTGGTGAGCTATCCCGTCACCCGCTCCATGTGCGCGCCCATAGGGGACGGAGGTGCTGCGGCCATTTTGTGCTCCGAAGACTATCTGAGGGGCCTGAGTCCCGGGGTGAGGCAGAGGGCCGTGAAGGTTGCAGCGAGCGCCCTTTCCTCGGGCAAACACCGCAACATTGCTGAGCCCAGCCTGAGCAAGTGGGCGGCGGACAGGGCCTATCGAATGGCAGGCGTCGGCCCGAAGGATATCCATGTGGCGGAGGTTCACGATGCCACCTCCTTTTGCGAGATCTATCAGGCGGAGATGCTGGGCTTCTGCCCGGAGGGTCAAGGGGGAAAATTCATTGAATCGGGCGCCACGGCCCTCGGAGGGTCGATACCCATGAACACTTCCGGCGGGCTGGTTTCCAAGGGTCATCCGGTCGGTTCGACGGGCCTTTCCATGATTTATGAGGTGGTGACGCAGTTGCGCGGGGAGGCGGGGCCTCGCCAGGTTCCCGGCGCCGGAAGGGGCCTCACGGAGAACGGCGGAGGGGTTGTCTCCACGGAGGAATTTGCCTGCAGCGTCATCATCCTGGAGAAAGGCTGAACCCAAGGTTGACGACGTGGTAAAAAGTCAAAGACCGCATTTCCGTTCATGGTTCGATACCCGTTCGACACGCTCACGGTCCTGAGCAACGTCGAAGGACTCACCACGAACGGAAGTTCAACCACTTACAGTCGCTTGCAAGCGTTCGCCCTGAGGTATCGAAGGGTGAACGAGACTTTTTACGAATGCATCAAGGTTTGATCGGAGAGAATCTTCATCCTCAGGGGACGCAATTCGTTGTTCAAAGGAGGGGGGCCATGATGACCATGACCATTGGCGATTACTATGATCGCTGTGTGGATTTCTTCCCGGAGCGGATCGCCTTGACCTACGGGGACACATCCTACACGTACAGGGAGATGGGGCACAAGGCGCTGTGTCTCACCAAGGCCCTGCAGGAACTCGGTTTGAAAAAAGGGGACACCATCGCATTCCTCATGGCGAATTGCCCCGAGTACGTTTTCTGTGAATATGCCGTGGCAAAAAGCGGGGCCGTGCGGGTGCCTTTGGCCGTGCTTCTCAGTTCCAAGGATCACATCTACATGATGAACCAGGCGGAGTGCAAAGCCCTGATCTACCATGAGAGGCTGGCCCCAAGGGTGAAGGAAATGATTCCCCGGTTGGAAACGGTGAAGCACTTCATCTGTGTGAGCGAAAATCCGGCAGCCCTCATGCAAGGCCATCTCCATCTTCAGAGCCTCATCCTCCGCCACACCCCGGATCCCCGGACCGTGGAGATCGACCCCGAGGACCTGGTGGGCATCTATTACACCGGTGGGACAACGGGGAAGCCGAAAGGCGTGATGCTGTCGCACCGGGCGTGGGTGTACACCATCTACAGCGAGATGCTCGACCTCGGGTTCGGCTGGGAAGAGGTGTTTCTCTTCCCGACCCCCCTCACCCACGCGGGAGGGTGTCTCATGCTCCCCGTCTTCCTGAGAAAAGGCCGGTGCGTGATCGTGGATCATTTTGATCCCAAGGTTTTTCTCGAGACGGTGCAAAAGGAAAAAGTGACGGCTACTTTCATCGTGCCTACCATGATCTATGTGCTCCTGGATTACCCGGAACTCAAAAAGTACGACCTCGGCAGCCTTCGCAACATCATCTACGGCGCTTCCGCCATAGCCCCGGAGAGGCTGAAGCAGGCTCTGGAAACCTTCGGGCCCGTCATGACCCAGCTTTTTGGTCAAACCGAGGCTCCGATGATGATCAGCGCCCTTTCCAGGGAGGAACACGTTGCGGCCGACCCTGTGAGGGAACGGCAGATTCACGCTTCGGCCGGAAGGCCAACCTTTCATGCCCAGGTGAGGCTTGTGGATGATGAGGGAAAGGAAGTGAAGCGGGGTGAACCGGGAGAAGTGACCGTCCGTTGCCCCAACATGATGCACGGATACTTCAAGAACCCTGAAACAACGGCGGAGACGATCAGGAACGGATGGCTGCATACCGGGGACATCGCAAGACAGGACGAAGAGGGTTTCCTGTACATCGTGGACAGGAAAAAGGACATGATCGTGAGCGGAGGGTTTAACATCTTTCCGCGGGAAATCGAGGATGCGCTTTTCGAACACCCTGCGGTCAAGGGGGCCGCCGTCATCGGGGTTCCCCACGAGAAATGGGGAGAAGAAGTGAAGGCCCTTGTGGTGCTCCACGAAGGCAAGACGGCTACGGAAGAGGAACTGATCAAGTTTGTCAAGGAGAGAAAGGGCAGTCTCATGGCGCCCAAGACGGTGGAGTTCTGGGATGCCATTCCGCTGACTAATCTGGGCAAGCTGGACAAGAAGGCCATGCGGTCAAAATACTGGGCAGGCAAAGACAGGATGGTCTCGTGAAACCGAAGGATATGAAACAATATACCCATGAACTGAACCAGGAGGTGCGATCCATTTCCGCTCACTATGTCCTGGACCGAGAAGGGAAAATCGACAAGGGCGGAAGACAAATTTTTTAGGCCGTCGGCAACGCTATGGTGGATTCGTCTTGCTGCGGCCTTTGGGGGTGTCGTTTCGCCGTGGTGCCCGGAATCGTGATGCGGTGGAAATACATGACCGATGCGTCCGGGAATCCTGTCTCTCAGGTTGAGCCCATCGCGGAGGAGACCTTGAGGGAGGAAGTGATTCGGTATCTCGAGGCAGAGGAAGGCGTGAGTCAAGTCAGTTTTTGGTGAAAACCCCGGAAGAAACGAATCGAGCCCTCGCAACAGAGGGCATCACCATAGAGAGGGACATGAAGCCATTCTACGTTGATGAATCAAAACCCTGGTTCAAAACGGAATCCGGCTGGCCCGAGAGGGTTCCCAAGAACGTCGATTTCCCGAAGATCACCCTCTACGAGATGTTGTGTGAATCGGTGGAGGCCCATCCTGAACTGCCGGCCGTATGGTTCTTGAACACATTCGTCTCCTACAGGGAACTGTTGGGCCATGTGGATGCGATGGCCGCAGGTCTCCATCAGCTCGGACTCAGAAAGGGCGATGTGGCGGCCATAGCCCTGCCCAGCAGTTTTCAGAACGTGATCTCGTACTATGCTTGCGCCAAGCTGGGTCTCGTTGTCGCCGGTATTAACCCGACCTACAAACCGGGGGAAGTGCTCCATGAATTGAACCTGACCGGGACCAAGGCTCTGATTGTTCTGGACGCCCTCTATGAGCCTCTGATCGCCCCCATCCTTGCCCAGCACCCCCTGGAACACATCATCGTCACGAATGTTGTGGACTTGGTCAAAGTCTCCTCCTTGAAGAAATGGCTCGGCAAAAAGCTGAAAAAGATCCCCACCGGGCCCTTTCCGGAAAGCGCGGTTCACTTTCTGGATCTACTCAAGAAAAGCGCCGCCGATAGGACCCACGACGTATCCGCAGAGGACATCGCCTCCTATGTCATGACCGGAGCCCTGCTTCTCGAAGGCTATGGTTTATCGGAAGCTTCACCCGTGGTCTCCGGCGGCCCCTTGGGACCCGTCAAGACGACGGGAACGGTGGGTTTGCCCCTCCCGGGCATTGAGTGGAAAATTGTGGACATGGAAACGGGGACCCAGGGGCTTTTGCCCGGTGAGAGCGGGGAGCTCGTGGTGGCCGGCCCCACCGTGATGCAGGGATACCTGAACGATCCGCAAGAGACGGCACAGACCGTGCGGGAGATAGAGGGAAAACGCTGGCTTTTCACCGGGGACATCGGATTCATGGACGAGCACGGCCGGGTCTGCCTCAACGATCGAAAGAAACAGCTCATCAAGGTGAAGGGCTATTCCGTGTTTCCCACCGAAGTGGAGCAGCTCATGGGAGCTCACGAGGCAATCTCCGAGGTGGCTGTGGCCGGATTGCCCGACCGGGAGACCGGGGAGGCTATCAAGGCCTGGGTGGTGCTCAAAAGGGAATGGAAAGGGAAAACAACGGAGGAGGAACTCAAGGCGTGGTGCCGGGGGCAGATGGCCCGTTACAAAGTTCCGAAGCACCTTGAGTTCAGGGAGGAGATTCCCAAAACCCTGGTGGGCAAGGTGATGCGCAGAGAGTTGCAGGAGGCCGATCCCATCTACAAGGCCTGCTACGGCAAATGAGGTCACGATCAATTCATGGAGGAGAAAAATGAAGCTGGATGACGTGGTCATTGTTTCGGCGGTTCGAAGTGCGATTGGAGCATACGGCGGCCAGTTCAAGGAAGTGCTTGGCGTGCCCCTGGGGGTTCCGGTTATGACGGAGGCCATCAAGCGTTCAGGCATCGATCCGGCCGTCATCGATGATGTGGGGTGGGGTTGTTGCTATCAGCGTGCAACCAACGAAGTCAATATCGCTCGCATCACGGCTATCCAATCGGGTGTCCCGATTGAAGTCCCTGCCTTTACCGTCATGCGGGTCTGCACGTCCTCCATGTGGGCGATTGCCCTGGGAACCATGGCCATTCGCCAGGGATTCAATTCAGTGTTCATGGCGGGCGGGGTGGAGAGCATGAGCACCGTGCCGTACACCATTGACTCCCTGCGCTGGGGGGCCCGGATGAACAACGTCGTTGTCCGCGACATGCTGTGGGACGGGGTGACGGCCATCGGCGTCGGACCTGCCATGGGGATTACAGCGGAGAATCTTGCGGAGAAGTACAACATCAGTCGCCGGGCCCAGGATGAACTGGCCTACGAAAGCCACATGAAAGCGTCTGCGGCCGTCAGGGAAGGCCGCTTCAAGGAGGAGATCGTTCCCATCGAGGTTCCGGGTCGCAAAGGCACAACCAAGATCGCGGACACGGACGAACATCCCAGGTCGGATACGAGCGTCGCGGCCCTGTCCAAGCTTCCGCCCGTGTTCAAGAAGGACGGTTGCGTCACCGCCGGAAACGCCTCCGGGATCAGCGACGGAGCCGCTGCGGTCCTCATCATGCGAAAGTCGCGGGCCGACGATCTGGGAATCAAATCCATGGCCCGGATCGTGGACTTCAGCGTCGTCGGCGTGGACCCCGATTACATGGGATGGGGACCGGTGCCCGCCACGGAGAAAGTCCTTGAAAGGACGGGGCTGAAGCTCTCGGACATGGGTCTGATCGAGCTGCATGAAGCGTTCGCCGCCCAGTATCTGGCATGCGAGATCGGGCTGGGCTTGACAAAGAAGCGGGACAGGGTGAATGTGAACGGCAGCGGCGTGTCTCTCGGCCATCCGGTGGGGGCCACCGGAGCTCGTCTTGTCATCACCCTCCTTCATGAGATGAGGAGGCGCAACGTCCAATACGGGCTGGCTACGCTGTGCGGAGGAACCGGGCTGGGAATGGCGATGATCATCGAGCTTCCTTAAAAGACATGTTCGATTTTGAAAAAGGCTCCATTAAGTTTATCCGGGGTGAAGGATATCCGCACTGCCACAGCCTCTTCGTGGACGATAAGCGAAGGGCTTTGATCGATGCGGCGAGCCGTGAGGATGTCCTCGAGGCGATTCAAGGGGAAAGGCCCGTTCAGATCCTCATCGCCAGCCACGGCCATGAAGATCACATCATGTACAATCCGCTTTTTCCGCAAGCCGAGTTCTGGGTCCACGAAGCGGATGCGCCGGTTTTCCGGGATGTGGATCGGCTGATCGATTGCTATGTCCCGGAGAGCGAAGATCAAAGAAAACAGTGGAGAAAACTCCTGGTCCAAGTGTGCCGCTATGAAGCGCGCGAGCCGGATCGCCTGCTCCGGGACGGGGATGTGCTTGAATTCGGGGTTACTCGCTGCCGGGTGATCCACACGCCCGGCCACACGCCCGGCCACTGCGCGTTTCATTTCCCTGAAGAAGGGGTCCTTTTTCTGGGGGACCTGGATCTTACAAAGGCCGGACCGTATTACGGGGATGTGGCCGGCGGCCTGGAGGAGACGATTGCATCTTTGCAGCGCCTTGCTGGCATTCCCGTCGATGTGTACCTCACCGGTCACGGAAAAGGCATATTCGAAGGGGATCCCGGTCACATCCATCGCTACATCGCCCTCATCGAATACCGCGAGAGGAAACTTCTTGAACTTCTCTGCGCCGGACCGAAGTCCCTGGAAGAGATCACCCGGGCCGGCATCATCTACGGCCCCCCCAGGATGATTGCCGGGATATGGGATGTGTCCACCTCTGAAAAAGCCATGATGATCAAGCATCTTGAAAGACTCCAGGCGGAAGGCCGGGTCATCCGGGAGGGAACTCTTTACCGGGCTGTTAACTAATAGTTTCGCTAAGAGTTTATGAAACGATGATCAGGATCATGGTTCTCTTTCTTTCCTTCCGAGGCCGCCGGAGGCGGCCGGGGCTCCCAGGATGAAAACGTTTAATCGTGGAGATGCACAACTGGAGCAATTCGTGAGCCTTTTCCTGAAGGAAAGGGGTTTGAGGGCCGACTTCACCTCAACGCTTCTCGCCTCCGATGGGTCGACACGGGTGTTCCGGCGGATCACGCCTGTGGGGTCGCCCGTCACCTTTGTGCTCATGGAAAATCCCCCTGTGGAGGACTCGGCAAAGCGCGAAAACTTCGCCTACCTAATGATCGGTCGCCATCTTCACGGCAAGGGTTTGCCTCTTCCTCAGATCCATGCCTCCTTCATGGAAAAGGGGTGGTTCATCATGGAGGATTTTGGTGCCACGAGCCTCCAGGATAGGGCCGCCTCCGGGGAGGATCGGGTCCCTCTCTATGAGAGGGTCGTGGAGGTTCTGTTCCATCTGCAAGTCGAGGGCGCAAAAGGATTCAGTCCCTCCTGGACGAGCCAGACGGAAAAGTATGACGCTTTCGTCATGCGCCGATACGAAGCGGATTATTTCAGGGACGCTTTCCTGTGCGACTACCTTGGGATGAAGCGGGAATGGCCTGAACTGGAGCCGCCGTTCATCCACCTGGCTGAAAAAGCCTCTCTTGCGGAAAGTCGCTTTTTCCTTCACAGGGATTTTCAGTCGCGGAATATCATGGCCATGAACGACCGGATCGGCGTGATTGACTGGCAGGGCGGACGGCTGGGCCCTCTGGGCTATGATCTTGCCTCGCTTCTCATAGACCCCTATGCAAGGCTTTCGGAAGAAGAGCGGGGCAGGATCTATCGAAGGTATGTGGCGCTCTTGGAAGAATCCCTTCCGGAAACGGTGGAATCCTTCCATCGTTCCTTCCCTTACCTGGCCCTTCAAAGAAACCTCCAGATCCTCGGAGCTTTCTCATTCTTGAGCCAGGTCAGACAGAAAATACACTTCCGGCCTTACATTGCTCCTGCACTAAACTCCCTCCGCCAGCTTCTTGCGGCACTCAACGATGAAGCGCTTTCTCCCCTCAGAGACCTTGCCCTATCGCTTGAAGATCCATCAGCGGACGCTTTGGGCCATCACGTCCCTGCGAGTTGACTGACTCTGCCCGACCCCATCCCCCTTTCATGAAAGAGGGATGGGGGTTGCCCGATAGGCGTGGTGGCGGGCAATTTATGTGAACATGTTGATTTTGCAGGTCTTGGCGTGCTTGATGTAGTCTTCGGCCGTCCACACTTCGACACCGTCTATAAAGTCTTCTTCGCAAAGCTCCATCATGTCCACGGTCATCTTGCAGGCCACGAACCTGACCCCTTCAGCCTGAGCCATATCCATCATGTCCTCGATGGGCGGGATCCCGGCGTTGTCGATCTTTTTTTTCATCATGCCCGTCGCCATGGAGCACATACCAGGAATGGCTCCCATGAATCCGGGAGGATGAAATTTCACTTTCTTGGCCCAGCCTTTCCGGATGGCGTTCAACCCCATGAAGGTGAAGAATACCGAGGCATCCATTCCTTGTCTGCGCGCGTTGATCGCCAGGAGAAGCGGGGGGTACACGCCGTCCAGGGTGTCCCTGGAGCAAATGAAACTTGCCGCCTCACGCTCGGTTTCGGGCCGTTGAACTTCCTTTTCCATCGCTTTTGCAGATGCTACCATGATACATCCTCCTCTTGGTTTTTTAGCACTTCCTGAGGCAGTTGATTACCTGGATAACCTCAGGCCTGTCCACGTAGTAATAGACCTGCTTCCCGTTCTTACGGGATTTCAGAATCCCCCTCGCTTTCATCAGGGAGAGTTGTTGAGATGTGAGAGACTGAGAAATGCCCAGAAATTCCTGAAGTTCTCCCACGGCCATCTCACGGGATTCTAAGAGTTCGATGATTCTGAGCCTCAAAGGGTGAGCCACGGATTTCAGGATTTCGGCCGCCTTTTCCACTTTTTCCCATTCGAGCAACGCTTTTCCGCTTTTACCCATCCAAGCCTCCTGAAATGAATCGATGAATTAAAATATTATAATTTTTTAATATGTCAAGTCCCTGGTCCCTTTTTTTCAAATTCCCCCAGGTTCATTGCCGCCAAATCCGCTCGCGAAAACCTCGCGCCTTTTCTCGCCTATTTACCGGCACAAAAAAAAGGCGTACAATGAAAACCTTTCAGACAGCAGGTCCTAAGAGGGGAGGGAACAGCATGGCTTCGAGGAGGCCGGGCCGGGCGGGGTTGATCGGCAAAGAGGACGCGGTTCTTGTCGTGATCGACATGCAGGAGCGACTCTTTCCTGCGATGGCGGACAAGGAGAAGCTTCTGGAAAACGTGATGAGGCTTGTGAGGTTTTCGAAGGTCGTGGGCATGCCCGTTCTCCTGACGGAGCAGGAAAAACTGGGGAGCACCCTTGCAGAGATCATGGAGGAGCTCAAGGAGGTTCAACCGGTTTCCAAGGTGGATTTCAATTGCTTCGGATCCGAGGCTTTCGTTGAAAAAACGGCAAGGCTCCACAGGAAAACGCTGCTCCTTGCAGGGATCGAAGCCCACATCTGCGTGGCCCAAACGGCACTCCATGCGGTTGCAGGGTTCACGGTCCACGTGGTCGGCGATGCCGTCGCTTCCCGCTCATCTCACAATCACCGGATCGCCCTGGACAGGATGATGCAAGGCGGCGTCATCGTCACGTCTACAGAAATGGCGATCTATGAAATCCTCGGGAGAGCCGGAACGGACACCTTCAGGCAGGTTCTCAAGCTCGTGAAGTGAGTGAACAGGGCCGCACTAGATTCTCTGCCCCCCCCAGTCTGGGGGAGAGGGGAAGGGCGAGGGGGAAGTCCCAGATCAAAGAAGAACCCGAATCGTATGAAAGACGAGGACGGATTTCGAGGCAGCAGGGTGGAAAAGAGACGATGGTTTGAGCCGGGTCAGCTCGTCCTCAGCTTCACAGGAGACCTGGGAGTCGTCCTGTCCGAGGAAGCCTTCCATCAGGTTCGAAGCAGGTTTAAACAAGGGCACAGGCCCGGACACTTCTTTGCGCCGGGTTGCTGCCAAAACCCGGACTATGTGACCCAGGTCCCGGTGTTCTTCGAGGACGGAACATACGACGTCATGCGGGCCATGAATATCAGGAAGAAACCTGATCTTCCAGGCGCGAAGCGGGAGGAACTGGAGAAACGGATGAGCGCCGGCATCAAAGACACGCACCCGGGAAGACAAGGGGAGGGCCCCGGCCTCACTCGATAATTTCAATGTTCCAGTACAGGTAATCCCGCCAGCTTTCCGGGATCTTTTGATACCCGATCGTGATCCTGATGGCAGGAACCCAGCTTGGCCGGGCAGGTTCCCGGATGAGTCTCATGGAGGCTTCGGCAGGGCTGCGGCCGCCTTTCTTCCTGTTGCATTCGATGCAACAGGTGACAATATTCTCCCATTGGGTCTTGCCGCCGCGGTATTTGGGAATTACATGGTCGTAAGTCAGCTCCTCTGACGGGAACTTCCCGCCGCAGTACTGGCATTGATAGCGGTCCCGCGCATAGATGTTTTGCCTTGAAAAGCGGACAGGGCTCTTGGGTCGTTTGACCAACTGCAGCAAACGAACGACCGCAGGCAGTTTGATGGTGAAGCTGACGGAGCGGACCTCCCGGTTGTACTCCTCAATCACTTCCACCTTGCCCAGACAAAGAAGCGTGACGGCCCTTTTCCAGTCGATGATCTTAAGGGGCTCGTAGGTGATGTTCAGGAGAAGCACACGTTCCATACGCCCATCCCGAGTTTAAGAAGAATGAATGGATCAACGTCTTGGGAACTTGGATTCAATGGGCATACATAGAGCAAAATAGCCAATAATTCAAGCGAAAAATGAAGCATTTCCGACATATCCTCGTGGGGTGGCTCATTGACGGCTCAGGCGGTCCCCCCCGGCCGCAAGTCCTCATGCGCTGGGAAGATGGCACCCTGGTTTCCTTGAAAACAGCCGGGCATGAGATTTCGGACGAAGCCCCTGTCGAGGATTTTGGAGCCTTCACGGTTGTGCCCGGCCTCGTGGATGCTCACGTTCACCTTTCCATGTCAGGGACGGAGGATCCGGAGCAGCGCAAGGGGCAAGTCAACCTTTCCTTTGAACAAGCCAGAAGCAAAATCGAACAACACCTGGGGCAGAATATCATCCGCGGGGTGATTGCGCTCCGGGACGGGGGCGACCTGAAAGCCCATGTGCTTTCGTACAAGACAAGGGTCTTCGCTGAGGCTCGCCTTCCCGTGGCGCTGAGAGCCCCCGGACAGGTGTGGCATGCGCCCGGCAGATACGGAAAGCTCATGGGACGGACACCGGAACCGGGTGAAACCCTGGCGGAGGCCATGACAAGGGTGCGGACAAAAGGTGATCACGTCAAAATCGTGAACTCGGGGTTGAACAGCCTCACCCGTTTCGGAGAAGAAACGGCACCCCAATTCGGGTTCGAGGAGCTGGAAGAGGCGATAAGAACAGCCCATGCTCTGGGCTTGAAGGTGATGGTCCACGCCAACGGCAGGATCCCGGTTGCTTGGGCCGTGGAGGCAGGGTGCGACAGCATCGAACACGGATTTTTCATGGGAAGAGCAAATCTCGAGAAAATGGCGGAAAAAGGAACGGCGTGGGTTCCTACCGCCTTCACCATGGCGGCTTATGCGCAAATGCTGGGGAAAGGCAGCGTGGAATCCGAGGTGGCGAAAAGGAACCTCGATCACCAGCTCGATCAAATCCGGGTGGCCAAAGATCTGGGGGTTTCTATCGCGGCAGGCACCGATTCAGGAAGCCTGGGAGTCAACCATGGCGAAGCGCTCTCCGAGGAACTTCGTCTTCTCACGACCGCGGGATTCAGCCCCCAAGAGGCTGTGCGATGCGCATCAGCCCGCGGTGCGAAGCTTCTGAACGTAGAAGACCACACGGGGTTCCTGGCGCCAGGCAAGCCCGCCACGTTCGTGGCTGTGAAGGGTTCTCCGGAGGGCGTCTTGGAAGGTTTGAAGGGGCCTTGCCTGGTTGTCGTCAAGGGAAGGGTCGTACACCCCATCCCTTTTGCTCCTTGACACCAAGTCCTGGAGCATCTATAGAACACGGGAGCGCATATCGATGGGGGTGAAGGGATGAACGTGCTAGGCATATACGGAAGCCCGCGAAAAGGGGGGAACACGGACCAGTTGCTGGACAAGGCACTGGAAGGGGCCCGGTCAGCGGGCGCTGAAATTAAGACCGTTTACGTACGAGACTTGAAGATGTGCGGCTGCATCGAGTGCGGAGGATGCGATAAAACGGGGAAATGCGTGGTCGAGGACGATATGCAAACCGTCTATCCCCTTTTTGAAGAGGCGGATGTCATCTTTCTCGCCTCCCCCATTTTCTTTTACAGTGTGACGGCGCAGGTCAAAGCGCTCATCGATCGTGCCCAAGCCAACTGGTCGAAGCAATTGCTTGAGCAGTCCCCGGATGAGAAGAAGATGTTCAAGCGGGGCCGGGGATACCTGATCACCGTCGGTGCCACGAGGGGCAAAAATCTCTTCGAAGGAGCGCAGCTCGTGGCGCGCTACTTTTTCGATGCCCTGAGCATGAGTTATGACGGGGGGATTTTCTTCAGGAGCCTGGAGAAGAGGACGGCGGTCAGGGACAATCCGGACACGCTCCAGGAGGCTTTCAATCTCGGGATCAAGGCCGTGACACCGTAGCCAAGAAAAGGCGGGGCTCACAGGGTTTTTCCGTCCGGAGCGCGGGCCGCGCGGATATTGCCCTTCAACTTCTCGAGCCCTGTTCTCGCAAAAGCTGTTCTCCCGAAATCCCGCTCAAAAGTCTCTTCATCCATACCCAGGAACCCATCGGTGGAAGGCATGACGACCTCTGATGCAGGACTCTGCCTGTTAAACGGGCAGACCTCCTGACACCGGTCACACCCAAAAAAGCATTTCCCCAGGGTCGGTTCAAGATCGGCCCCGACATCCCTTTTGTGCTCCACCGTCAAATAGGAAAGGCACCTGGAGGCGTTGATGGCAAAAGGTCTTTCCAGGGCCCCCGTAGGGCATGCGTCCAGGCAAAGAGAACAGGCACCGCACAGATTGCTCAAGGGATCAGGAGACGGCAAGGGGATGGCCGCCGTGGTCAGTATCTCAGCCAAATAGAGGTAGGAGCCGTGGTCCGGGATGATGAGCAGGTTGTTCTTGCCGATGAATCCGATCCCGGCGGCTGCGGCCATGCTCCGTTCCAGCAGCGGAGCGGAATCCACGCAGATCCGATTTCTGCTTCCCGGGTCGTTCTCTTTGATCAGGGATACCAATTCGCTGCAGAGCCTCTTCAGGCGGGTGTGATAATCCTCTGCGACAGGATTTGCATAACGCGCCACGGAAAAGCCGTCCACGGTCTCCGGCTTTCTTGCAGGATAAGGGTAAGCGAGAGAGATGACGGCCCTGCAGTTCCTGAGTATCTTGGCGGGGTTTTCGCGGACGCCCAGGTTCCTTCGGAGCCATGCCATGTCCGCATTTTTCCCCTCCGCCAGCCAGGCAGTAAAGCGGTCGAAAAAAAGAGGACGGCCGGGTCCGGTGAACCCGGCGGCAACAAAGCCGAGAGATCGGGCCTTTTCAACAATGCGGGAGTGGAGAGGATGCATGGGTCAGTGAAGCGTGGAGTATTGGAGTATTGGGCATCTTTCTTATCCTTCAAGATCGTACGGTGTCAGGCTTTCCGATCCCTCTTCCGTGACCAGGATGGTTTGCTCGAACTGTGCTGACAGAGAGTGGTCGTTGGTGACCGCCGTCCAGTTATCCGACAGGATATGGAGGTCTTTCTTCCCGAGATTGATCATCGGTTCAACCGTGAAGACCATACCCGGGACCAGCACAACCCCTCTGCCGCTCTGCCCGTAGTGAGGAATTTGAGGAGGCTCATGGAATTCAAACCCCACACCATGGCCCACGAATTCCCGGACCACCGAGCACCCTTGGGCCTCTGCAAAGCTCTGGATGGCCCACCCTATGTCCCCCACCCGGTTTCCCGGTTTTACCATGGACATGCCCCTCTTGAGGCTGGCCCCGGCGACCTGGACGACTTTCAGCGCGTCGGGGCCCGGCCGGCCCAAGAAGAACGTCTTGCTCGCGTCTGCGTAGTAGCCGTTGAGAATCGGCGTCACGTCCACGTTGACGATATCCCCTTCCTCGAGGATCCGTTTCCCGGGAATCCCGTGACAGATCTCTTCGTTGACGGAGACGCAGACGCTCTTGGGGTAACCCCGGTAGTGAAGAGGAGCAGGTATGGCACCGTGCTTGATGGTTAATTCGTGAACCAGGGTGTTGATCTGTTCGGTTTCCATGCCCACGCGGAGATTTTCCTCAACCAGGTCGAGAAGATCGATGGCCAACCGGCCGGCTTTCCTGATGGCTTCTATATCCGCTCTTCCCTTGAGCCTGATCCGGTAGTCCCTGAAATACCTTTCCTTGACATGATCCTTGTCGGAAAAGTCCTTGCCGAGACAGCATTTCTTATATTTGAGCCCGCTGCCGCAAGGGCAGGGGTCATTGCGGCCCGGTCTTTTCTCCTTCATTCCAAACACCACGGTGATCGTCGTTCCTTCTTGAAAGTGTCAAGCCTTCTTCAGCGTCAAGATTGCACAGGCTACCAGAAGGGGGAACGCAAATCAACCTCTAATAAAGAGGGACAAATAGCTGTTGAAACTCTCCGAATGACAGGGTATGAGGAGTGTCCATGGCCGAGACAGGGTTGCTGAAAAAAAACATCCTTCAATCTCCCCACGTGTGGGCCTTCACCACGTATTTCGCCGAGGGCTTTCCTTACACGATCATTCGCATGATCTCCTCCGTCTTCTTCCGTGACATGAGGGTCTCCCTGGAGGGGATCGGGCTCACCTCTCTTTTCGGTATCCCGTGGGTCCTCAAGTTCCTTTGGGGTCCTCTGATTGACGAATACAGTACCAAGCGCAACTGGATGCTCTGGACCCAGTCCCTCCTCGTGATCATGGCAATCGGGGCGGGGTTCCTGGCGCCGTCTCCCGATGGGATCCGGGTGATTGCCCTTCTCTTTTTTGCAGGGTCTTTTCTGGCCGCCACCCACGATATGGCCATCGACGGCTACTACATGGAAGCCTTGGATGACAAGGGCCAGGCGAAGTTCGTGGGGTATCGGGTCATGGCCTACCGTATTGCCATGATGACCGGAACCGGCGTCATCGTTACGATCGGAACCACGGCGGGGTGGGTGATCGGGTTTCTTTCCGCGGGAGCCGTTCTTGGGGTTCTTTACGTCTACCACACTTTTTTCCTCCCCAGGGTGGAAAGGCCCAAAAAGCCTTTTTCTCTCCTCAGGAGAGGCCTGTGCTCAGGAAGGTTTTTGGGCGGGGCCCTGTGCATCCTTCTGGCCGGCTTCCTGATCCATCGATTCGCTCCCTCTTTCTTCGGGCGCTTCGCCCCGGCCTGGGTCGGCATCGGGCTCCTCGTGGCCCTCATCATCCTGGCTCTTCTCAAGGAGCGAATCAAGTCGGCTTTTCTGAAAAACAAAGAATCCTTTTACTCGAAGGCCTTCTTGACTTACATGGACCGGGAAAAAATGGGGATCACCCTGGCCTTCATCATCTTCATGCGTACCGGGGAGTCCATGCTGACCTCCATGGTCTCGCCCTTCATGGTGGATCTCGGGATTAAGGTCCACTACGGTTGGATCTCGGGAGGCGTGGGCCTTCCATTTTCCATTGTCGGGGCCATGGCGGGAGGGTGGATGATCTCCCGGTACAGCCTCAAAAAAACCATATGGCCGTTTCTCTTGGCCCAGAATTTCACCAACCTGCTCTATATGACCCTGGCCTTTTATCTGACCCGGTTCACCCTCCTCAACACCGGCGCATCGTCGGTGACCCCTATCGGGTCGTTGAACCTTTTTCTGGTGGCGGCGGTGCACAGTTTCGATCAGTTTGCGGGGGGGCTGGGCACAGCAGTACTTGTCACGTTCCTGATGAGGACTTGCCTTCCCGAGTACAAGGCGGCTCACTTTGCGATCGGAACAGGTCTCATGAATCTGAGCGGTGTTTTCTCGGGGGTGCTGAGTGGATTCCTTGCAGGATGGCTGGGCTACGGCATGTTCTTCGGCCTGAGCTTTTTCGCTTCGATCCCGGGCATGGTGCTGGTTTTATTCATTCCCTTCGTGGACAGCAAAAAGGAGGGGGGGAATGCGCCGAGTGCACGATAAACGTTGGCGCAAGCCAGGAACAGGCCGAGAATAGGGATTCCCTTCCGTCGCAGATGCCGCATGCCCTGCACGGGCACGACCGCCCGGGATTTAAAGCGCGACGGCCAGGAAGGTGCCGGGGTCTAAAATCACGGTATCTTCGTCTTTTAGCGGTCTGCCGTGATCTTTCAAAAGCTTCATCTGAATGCCGGCGGTCGCAGGCTGGAGCTGGACAATGACGCTGAAGAAATGATCCACCTCGTGACAGGGATAGGGGATGCCTCTTTCATTGACCTCGGCGATATGCCTGTGGGACAGGACGGAAAACCAAATCTCGGCCTCGTATTCCTTGGCCAGGGTTTTGAACGCCTCGAAGGTTTCCGGTCCTGCTTTTGCGAAATCAAGTCCGTCGACAATGAGCGTGCCGGCCCGGAAGGCGGTTTTTTCCGAAAGATTCTTGAGATTCTCCCTGAGACGACGCAGGTCGAAGCTCTGGTTGAGGTAGGCCAGAATCATCCTGTTCTTTTCCATCAGGGTCCTCGTTTCGCGCTCTTCTTTGAGCCCGAGGGCCTTGACGAGCTCGGCGAGGATGACGTTGTAGTAGGAACTGATCTTGTCCGGGCCGTCCTGGAGAGAGACATGAACGATCTTACCGTTTTGGAGGATCTTGTCGAAAGCGATATGGATGAGGCAGGCCGTTTTTCCCACACCGGCTCTGGCAATGAGGGCGCCGAGATTTCCGGGACCCAGACCCTTTTCCGGCGACCCCAAGAGAATTCTCAAAGGACTCCTTTGTGTGAATTCCATGATCATTTCTTTCCCCCCTTCTTTTTGTCGGCATGTTTCTTTTTGAAATCCTCGGCCATGGAGTCGGGCACCCGGGCGTACCGGGAGAACTCCATGGTAAACTCCGCTTTGCCCTGGGTGAGGGACCGCAGCGTCGTGGCGTACCCGAACATCTCGGACAGAGGCACTTCCGCATCAATGGTGGTGAACACCCCGTCTTCCGCGGAACTCACGATCATCCCTCGCCGCTGGCTGATGGAGCCCATGACGTTGCCCTGGAAATCGGAAGGACATTCGACCGAGACCTTCATGATCGGCTCCAGGATGACCGGCTTCGCATTCAGGTAGGCTTGCCTGAAGGCTCCGACGGCCGCTTGCCTGAAGGCGAGTTCGGAAGAATCCACAGGATGGTAATTGCCGTCGTTGATGGTCACTTTCATGCCGAGAACCGGATACTCCAGGAGCAACCCTTTTTCGAGGCAGGAATGAAAGCCTTTTTCCAGTGCAGGAATATACTCGGTCGGGATGACGCCGCCCTTGATCTGGTTCACGAACTCGAAGGCCTCTGTTTCAGACGGCTCCATGAAGCCTGAAACCCGTCCGTACTGTCCTGCGCCGCCCGTCTGCTTCTTGTGGGTGTAGTTGAACTCCGCCCTCTGGGAGATGGCTTCCCGGTAGGCCACCTGGGGCATTCCTGTTTCCACCTCCGCTTCAAACTCCCGCTTCATTCGCTCCACATAGATTTCGAGGTGCAGTTCTCCCATGCCGGAAATGATCGTTTCTCCCGACTCGGGGTCCACGAAGGTGCGGAAGGTTGGATCCTCCTTGACAAACCGGCCAAGGGCTTTGGCCATCTGGCCTCCGGCCTTGGTGTCCCTGGGTTTTACGGCCAGGGAGACCACGGGGTCCGGAACAAGCATGGATGTCATGGCGTAGTTGACCCGGCCGTCTGTGAAGGTGTCACCGGAAAAACAATCCACACCGAAAATGGCCAGGATATCCCCGGCCGCGGCTTCCTGGATATCTTCCATCTCGTTGGCATGCATTCTGACAAGGCGGCCGACCTTGATTTTTTTCCTGTTCCTTGTGTTGTAGATGTCGTCTCCTTTGCGAAGGGATCCCTGGTAGACCCTCAGATAGGTGAGCTGGCCATAGGGTGTGACCTCCAGTTTGAAGGCCAGAGCCACCAAAGGCAAAGCCGGATCAGGAGAAAGAATCACCCGGCCGCTTTCATGGTCCAGGTCCAGGGCCACGTTCTCGACTTCTGGAGGGGAGGGAAGATACTTCGTCACCCCGTCCAGCAAGGCCTGGACTCCCACATTCTTGTAAGCCGAACCGATGAAAACGGGTGTCAGTTGCCGAACCAGGGTGCCCTTTCGGATCGCCCCATCGATGAGTTCTTCCGTCACCCTGTCTTCAAAGATGGCTTCCATCAATTCGTCGGAAAACATGGAAGCCGCTTCGAGGAGTTCCTCTCTCTTTGCATTGGCTTCCGCGAGGGAATGGGGCGGGATGTCATCGATGACGACCTTTTCTCCATAGAGCCCTTGGAAGGAAACCGCTTTCATGGAAACAAGGTCGATCACTCCGGAAAAATCCGCCTCCAGGCCCACAGGGATCTGCATGAGGACCGCGTTGTGGTTCAATCTCTGGCGGAGTTGATCGACCACCCGATAGGGATTTGCACCGGCGCGATCGCATTTGTTGATAAAGGCCAGTCGAGGAACTTTGTAGCGGGTCATCTGCCGGTCTACGGTAAAGGATTGGGATTGCACGCCGCCCACGGCACACAGGACAAGCACAGAGCCGTCGAGCACTCGCAAGGCTCTTTCCACTTCGATGGTGAAATCCACGTGGCCGGGGGTGTCGATGATATTGATCCTGTGTCCCTTCCACCGGCAGTAGGTAGCGGCCGATGAAATCGTAATGCCCCTTTCTCTTTCCAACTCCATGGAATCCATGGTGGCACCCACCCCGTCCTTGCCCTTGACCTCATGGACCGCATGGATCCTCTGGGTGTAGTAAAGGATCCTCTCCGTGAGGGTGGTTTTCCCTGCATCGATATGGGCGCTGATGCCTATATTTCTCATGTTTCTCATATCTTGATCCATCAAGAAACTCCTTCGAATCTGCCCCGCAGCCGACTTCGGACCCAAAAACTCTACACCATAATGATCTGGATAAGAACGAAAAAGAGAGGGTCCATCAAGAACCCTCTCTTCACCTATGACGTAACGTACGGATTTAAAGACAAATGTCAAGTGTCAACATTACAGTTTCGTCAAGTGATATCGACCCAGAGGGATCACGCTGTCCGCGATTTCCCTTCGAAGGGCGATCGTGTTGACCGGGGTGTTTTTGGCCAGGCGCTTGAGGGCCATGAGCTGGGTTCTCAGCTCTTCACCCTCGGCGATGGCGGCAAAGATCTGCTTAGCCATCCACTCGACTCTTGCGAAAGCGTCGTTGATGTAGACCTCAGTGACGGCGATCTGGATCCTGGATTTCTCCTCTCCCTCATGGTGCGCTTTTTTCAAAGTCCTCAAGAGGGCGGACTCCATGGCGAAAACCTCGATGATGATGTCGGAAATGAGGGCGACCAATTCCTGCTGCCCCGCAAGTCTTTCCATGTACTTCTGGGTTGCGGCTCCGGCTGCGAGAAGGCCGATCTTCTTGGCCATGGACACCAGTTTCTGCTCTTTATCGAGCGTCCCCTCCGCTTCGCCGAAATCGGGCCGGAAGGTCAGGAGCTCCTCGGTTGCCTTCTTGATCACCGCCAGAAGGGGCAGTTCGCCTTTCAGGGCCGCCCTCATGAGCGTGTCCACGATCAGGAGACGGTTGATCTCGTTGGTCCCTTCCCAGATGCGGTTGATGCGCGAATCCCGGTACGCGCCTTCGGCGGGGTAATCCTTGATATACCCGTAACCGCCGTAAACCTGAACGCACTCGTCGACCACGTAATCCAGCGATTCCGTGCCGAAGACCTTGTTGATGGAACACTCCAGGGCGTATTTTCGAATGGCTTCCCCGGTTTTTGTCCCCGCGTCCTCCTGGGTGGGGTCGATGCCTTCCAGGGCCATGTCGAGGAGCGCCGCGGTCCGGTAGGCCATGCTTTCGGTGACGTAGATCTTGATCAGCATCTCGGCGAACTTGTGTTTGATCAGGCCGTATTCCGAGATGGGCCTTCCGAACTGGATCCTCCCCTTGGCGTACTTGATGGCTTCTGCAAGAATTGTTTTGGCCGAGCCGACCACCATGGGCGCGATCTTGAACCTCCCCACGTTGAGGGTGTTGAGCGCCACCACGTGCCCTCTTCCCACGTCGCCCAGGACGTTCTCCGCGGGCACGCTGACGTTTTGGAAGATGACGGCTCTCGTGGAACTGCCGTGCATGCCCATCTTCTTTTCCTCTTCATCCACCGAGACCCCGTCCCACTTCCTCTCCACGATGAAGCTTGTGAACTTGGTTTCATCGACCTGGGCATAGGTGATGAACAGATCCGCGAACCCTGCATTGGTGATGAACTGCTTCTGCCCGTTGAGCACGTAATGCTTGCCGTCCTCCGAGAGGGCGGCCCGGGCCTCCGCGCCAAGGGCGTCGGAGCCGTGCCCGGGTTCTGTCAGGGCATAGGCGGCGACCATCTCGCCGCTGGCGATCTTCGGCAGGTACTTCTTCTTCTGGGCGGGGGTTCCGAAGAGCACGATGGGGAGGCTTCCGATGCCGGTCTGAACCCCGTAGGTCGCCATGAAGCCGGAGACGCCCGAGCAGAGCTTCTCCCCGATGAGCATGGAGCTCACCTTGTCCAATTCCGATCCGCCGAACACCTCCGGCATGTCCGCACCGAGGAACCCCAGGTCCCCGGCCTTCCGGAGCATTTCCTTGAGCAGATCGTAGTTGAGTCCCTCGATTTCCTCCCTCTTGGCCAGCAGTTCCTTGGTGCCGAACTCCTCCGCGGCCTGTGCGATCTGGCGTTGATCTTTGGTAAAGTCCTCGGGAGTGAACACCTCCTCCGGCAAAGCGTCCGCAATCAGGAATTCCCCACCCTTAAACAGCTTTTCCTTCCCCATGGTATGACTCCTTTTCCGGTTAGTAGTCTTCTCTTTCCAGGATGGCCGCTGCGCCCATGCCGAAACCGATGCACATGGAAACCAGGCCCCATCGCGCCTTTCTTTCCGCCATCTCGTAAACGAGCTGGGTGGTGAGCTTGGCGCCGGTGCATCCGAGAGGGTGACCCAGGGCAATGGCCCCGCCATTGACGTTGGTTATTTCTTGATTGATGCCGAGTTTGTCGATGCAGTAGATGGCTTGCGCTGCAAAAGCCTCGTTCAGTTCGATGAGCTCCATTTGATCCAGGGACATGCCGGCGAGTTTCAGGACCTTGGGTATCGCCACGGCAGGTCCCACGCCCATGTATTCCGGTTCGCATCCTTCAGCAGTATGGGCCCTGAACGTGGCCATGGGCTTGAGGCCCAACTCTTTGGCCTTTTCCTTGGACATGAGCACCACGCCCGCCGCACCGTCGCTGGTCTGGGAGGAGTTCCCGGCCGTCACAGACCCGTTGGGCTTAAAAGCAGGCCGGAGGCCGGCGAGGGTCTCCTTGGTCGTTCCCGGCCTCATCCCCTCATCCGTGTCAAAAATCTTTTCTTCAAACGAAAAGTGCCCGTTGAGAAGTTGTTTCTGCACCTTCACCGTGAGGGGCACAATCTGGCTCTTGAACCGGCCTCCGGTTATGGCCGCCTCGGCTTTTTGCTGGCTTTTTGCGCCGAACTCATCCTGCTCTTCCCTGCCGACCTTGTAGCGTTCGGCCACGTTCTCGGCCGTGAGGCCCATGCCGGTGAAGCCGCCGGGCCGGGTGTCCACAAGGGCCGGATTGGGATAAAGCATGCTGCCTCCCATGGGGATCTGGCTCATGCTCTCCACGCCGCCGGCAATCACCACCTCCGAGTACCCGCACATGATCTTCTCCGCACCGATGGCAATGGCCTGGAGCCCGGAAGAGCAGAATCGGTTCACCGTCATCCCGGGAATCCTGTCCGGCCAGTGCATGGACATGACGAGAACCCGGCCCAGGTTGAGTCCCTGGGTGGCTTCAGGAAAAGTGCAGCCGATAATGACATCGTCGATCAGATTGGGATCGAGATTGCCCGCCCTCTTCACCAGTTCTCCCAGAACGGTGGTCCCCATGTGCTCCGGTCGAGTATCCTTGAGCGCCCCTCTTGGGGCCCGACCGACCGCTGTCCTGCAAGCTGCAACGATCACGGCTTCCTTCATGTTCTTTTCCTCCCTTTAATCGCTCCTCGTCTTGCCGGCATGGAAGACTCGGGGCGAATACGTGGTCATCAGTTCCTCAAGGGCTTCCCGGTGGTGAGCATGTGCTGAATTCGAGCCTGGGTTTTGGGGTTCCCTGCAAGGCTGCAGAAGGCCTCTCTTTCAAGATCCAGGAGGTACTGCTCGCTCACCTTGGTGTCCGCATGGAGCCTTCCGCCGCAGAGCACGTACGCCACCTTCTCAGACACGGTCACATCATGGTCCGTGGCATAGCCCTGCTGGTTCAGGGTCCATATGGCCATCTTTAATAGAGCGAAGGTGTTTTCTCCGGCAACCCGGATCTCATCGTTGGGCCTGGGAGGGGCATAGCCCTCCAAATTCAAGGCCAGCACCGTCTTCTTGGCATCTTCAATGAGGAAATCCCGGTTTACGGTCATCTTGTCCGTAGGTCTCAAATATCCCAGCTTTACAGCTTCGGGACCCGACGTGGCCACTTTGGCAAGGGCGATGGTTTCAAAGGCCCTGGCCACAAAAGGCACCAGCTCGATCTGTTTCGGGTAGACTCCGCCCGGCGCCACCTCAAAGAGGTGTTCCGTGTTCCGGATCAGCATCTCCTTGCACCCTCCTCCGGCCGGAATCAGACCCACCCCCACCTCGACCAGTCCCATGTAAGTCTCGGCCGCAAAGCGCACCCGATCCGAGGCCAGGCAGATTTCGCAGCCCCCGCCGAGGGCGAGGCCCGCAGGCGCGGCTACGACGGGTTTGTCCAGGTACTTGAGCTTCATGAAACTGTCCTGGAAGGTCTTCACCATCCATTCCAGTTCTTCCCACTCCTCTTCCTGGGCCGTGAAGAGAACCATGGGCAGATTGGCGCCTGCAGAGAAGTTTTCTCCGTGGTTGGCCACAACGAGGCCTTCGAACTGTTTGCTGACGATATCCGCGGACTTGATGATCATGCTCACGATGTCGTCGCCCATGGCGTTCATCTTGGTGTGGAATTCAAGGCATGCCACACCGTCACCGAGGTCGACGAGAGAGGCCCCCTTGTTGCCCGCCACCTTTTTCTCCCGTTCCTTGAGGGAAGGCAGAAGGATGATCCCGGGCTTCACGGGAACGGCCTTGTAATCTTTGGAAGCGACGTCGTAGTAATACTGAACGCCCGTTTCCCTTTTGTAAAAGGAGGTCTTACCGCTGTCGAGCATTTCCTGCACCCAGGCGGGGATTTCGTAGCCGGCGCTCTTCATCTTTTCGACCGACTTGGGGAGACCGATGGCATCCCAGGCTTCAAAGGGTCCCAGCCTCCGGGCAAAGCCCCATTTCATGGCATTGTCCACGTTGACGATGTCTTCGGCAATTTCTGGAATGCGGTTGGCTGCGTAAATCAAAGTTTCAGAAAGGGTCCTGAAGGTGAACTGGCCCGCCAAATCCTCTGAAAAATAGAGAGCCTTGATTTTTCCCGCAGTGCCTGAGATGTTTTTCGCCGCTTCCAGGGATGCAAACTTCGCTTTTTGCTGAGGGGTGTACTCCAGGGTCTTGCAGTCTATGGAAAGAACGGCTTTCTTTCCCCCCTCCTCAACGCGCTTGTAAAATCCTTGCTTGGTCTTCTCTCCCAACAGTTTCTTGGCCACCATCTGATTGATGAACTCCGGAACCTTGAAGACCTCTCGTTTCTCATCGCCGGCGGCTCCATCGTAAACATTGCTTGCGACATGCACCAGCGTGTCCAGGCCCACCAGGTCCGAGGTCCTGAAGGTCGCACTCTTGGGGTTGCCCACGACCGGACCGGTCAATTCATCCACGCTCTCAATGCCGATGCCCAGCTCCATCATGTTCCGGATGACGGAGAGCAGGCTGTAAATACCGATGCGGTTCGCCACGAAATTGGGCGTGTCTTTCGCATACACGATCCCCTTGCCGAGCACTCTCTCGCAGAAATCCGCGAGGGTTTCCACGACTTCCGGCAGGGTATCGGAAACGGGCACGATCTCGAGGAGCTTCATGTAGCGGGGAGGGTTGAAAAAGTGGGTGATGGCAAAGTGCTTGCGGAACTTTTCCGAGCGCCCTTCCACCATGGCCTTGCCGGGGATGCCGGACGTGTTGGAGGTGACGATGGTGCCCGGGGTCAGGACGGAATCAATTTTGTCGAAAACGATTTTCTTGATATCCAGCCTTTCCACCACCACCTCGATGATCCAGTCCACCTCTTGAAGCCGGGATAGGTCGTCTTCCAGGTTGCCGAGCCGGATGAGCTTCGCGTTCTCGGGCACGTAGAAAGAAGCAGGCTTGGATTTCAAAGCGGTCTGGACGCCGCCCTCGGCAAGCTTGTTCCTGAATTTCTTGCTTTCCGGGGCGAGTCCTTTTTTCTTCTCCGCCTCGGTCATTTGCGGCGGAACGATGTCGAGAAGAAGGGTCTCGATGCCTACATTCGCCAGTTGAGCGGCGATGGTCGCCCCCATTACGCCTGCACCCACCACGCCGGCCTTTTTGATTGTCTTGTGCATGGAAGACCTCCTTGAGGGAGTTAGAATGGATAGCTGTGCACTGCCTAGTCTTATGAAATTCTTTAGCTTTTAAGACGATAATGAATGAATCGTCATTCATTTTGCCTCTAGGGGTACCAGACTTCTTCGGGCAAGTCAAGTAAAATTGATGAACTCCGCGTTAGCGGATTTCATGCCATGGATCCGCCGTCCACGTCCACCACTTCTCCGGTGATGAAGTCGGAAAGGCTCGATGCCAGGAACAGCACGGCTCCCACCACATCATCCGGCTCGGCAATGCGGCCGGCAGGGATGGTTCTCAGGATTTCCTGCATGATACTCTCGTCGCTCCAGAAGGGCCGGCTGAACTGAGTTCTCACCACGCAAGGCGCGACCGCATTGACCTGGATGTGATCCGGGGCCAATTCAACAGCCAGCACCTTGGTCAGCATTTCGAGCCCTGCCTTGGCAACACAGTAGATCCCCATGCCCCTGGCGGCTTTCCTGGCTGCAATGGACGAAATGTTGATGATCTTTCCTCCCCCCGCTTTTTTCATGAGCTTGTAAGCCATGGAACTCGCCAGGAACGCACTCTTGAGGTTCGTCTCCATGAGTTTGTCCCAGAGGCCCTCGTCCGCTTCAGCCACAGAGGGCGTGAGAAGGTTGGTCCCCACATTGTTGACCAGGATGTCCAGCTTTCCGAATTTCCCTTCAATGGCCTGGAAAAGGGAGGCCGCCTGATCAGCCTTTCCCATGTTGGCCGGATGGGCCAGGACTTCGGTGCCTTTGGACTTGAACTCCACGATGGCTTTGTCCAGTTTTTCCTGCTTTCTTCCGCAGATCACGATCCTCGCACCCTTTTCAGCCATGGCGAGGGCGATGGCCTTTCCCAGGCCCCGGCTTCCGCCTGTAACCAGAGCAACCTTTTCCGACAGATCCATATCCCATGCACTCATGAGGACCTCCCTTTTCTGAACCTCTTCCCTGTTCGGGTCAGCCACGCCAGTGTATGTCCCTATTTCCCATCAGTCAACAACCTGTGGTCATGACAAATCCTGAAATCCCAACGTCAAATCACCATCTTTAAAAGGGTTGCCTTTTGGAGGCAAAAAATCCAATATGGGCTCCGTGATTTCAATACACCAAACAGGGGGAATAGACCATGAGATTCGTCATCATCGGGGCTGACGCCGCGGGCATGAGCGCTGCGAGCCGGGCCAAGAGAAACAGGCCTGATTTGGAGGTGATCGTCTTCGAGCAGACCCAGGATGTCTCCTACAGCGCCTGAGGGATCCCCTACAACGTCGCGGACGCGGCGAGGGACGTGGAAGACCTTGTGGTCAGGCGCGCCAAGGTTTTCAGGGAGAAGCAGGGCATTGATCTGAGGACCGGGCATCGGGTCGAATCCATCGACCCTGCCGGCAAGACAGGCAGGGGGGTAACGCTTGAAGGCAAGGCGTTTGAGTTTTCCTATGACAAGCTCTTGATCGCAACCGGCTCCAGAGCGAACATCCCCGATCTTCCCGGATTCGATCTGCCGGGTGTGTTCACGGTGAAGAGCCTCGAGGACTGCCGGAAAATCAAAGACCTGATGGCGCGGTCTCCGGTGAAAAAGGCGGTCATTGTCGGCATGGGCTACATTGCTCTCGAAATGTGCGAAGCCCTGAGGGAAAGAGGCCTTGACGTGGCCATGGTGAAACCCAGGCCGGTCTTCATCCCCTGGATGAGCCCGGACCTCGCATCCGTGGTGAAACAGGCGGTGGAATCAAAGGGCGTGAAAGTACACGCCGGCCATGAAATCAAGGGCATCGAGAGGGCAGAAGGGGGGCTCAAGGTCCTGTGTTCGGACATGGCGCTCCAAGCAGACATGGTCTTCGCGGCTGTGGGGGTGAGCCCGTGCAGTGAGGTGGCCGCGGAAGCCGGGCTCGCTCTCGGCCCGGGAGATTCCATTGCCGTGGATCGGTCCCTTCTGACCTCCGATCCGGATATCTATGCCGCAGGCGATTGTGCCGACGCTTACCATGTGGTCACCGGCAAAAGGACGTGGATCCCCCTGGCCCTGCGTGCCAACCGCTCGGGCTGGGCCGTGGCCGACAACGTCACAGGAGGCAGGGCCGAACTGCCGGGTGTGGCCGGAACGGCCGTGTTCAGAGTTTTCGACATGGAGGTCGCGCGCACCGGGCTCAGCGTCGAGGAGGCGGTGAAGGAGGGCTTTCAGCCTGTCGAAGTCGCGATCAAGAGCCGGACCAGGGCCCATGCCCATCCGGGAGCGAAGGACATCTGGGCCCAGATCGTGGGGGACAAGAGGACGGGGAAACTCCTGGGCGCCCAGATGGTGGGAAAAGAGGGGGCGGCTCACAGGATCAATGCCGCCGCCGTAGCTCTTCACGCAGGGATGACGGTGGAGGCTTTCAGCCAGAGCGATCTTTCCTATGCACCCCCCTTTGGTCCCACGTGGGATCCGCTGCTCACTGCGGCGAATCAGGTGTTGAAAAGAATGGAGGTTCCATGAGCAACCCTGTCATCCTTCAGATCCCTGTCGGAGACTACCAGGTTCTCACCTACCTTGTCGCCTGTCCTGTCACTAGGGAGGCGGTGATCATCGACCCGGCAGGTGAACCCGAAAAAATCCTGCAACAGGTGAAGGAAAGGGGATTCAAGGTCCGCTATATCCTCAACACCCACGGCCATGCGGATCACGTGGCCGCCAATGAAGCGCTGACCTGCGCCCTGGGTGTGCCGGCCTGCATTCACGAGGCGGACAAGGAATTCTTTTCCCTGGCCGACGTGAAGGCGAAGTGCGCGCTGGAACTTGGGCTCCCTTCACCGGATCCAGCCGAGAAGGGGCTCAAGGACGGCGATGTCTTGGAGGTAGGGACGCTGAAGATCAAGGTTCTGCACACGCCCGGTCACACGCCCGGATCGGCCTGCTTCCTGGTGGAAGGCCATCTCTTCACGGGCGACACGCTTTTTGTGGGGGCGGCAGGAAGGACGGATCTCACAGGGGCCTCCCTGGACACCCTGATCGAATCCATCGAGAAGAAAATCCTCTCCCTCCCGAAGGAGACCGTGGTCTGGCCCGGCCACGACTACGGCGAAACGCCTTTCTCGACCCTGCAAAGGGAAATGGAAGAAAACGTCTACATCACGGATTTCATTCTCGATCAATGATTTGGGCATAGGCAAGACTTTAGCCCCGTGAAACGATGATCAGGATCATGATTCTCTTTATCTTGTTCCGGGGCCCTTCAAGGGCCGATCGTGCATGGAACTGCCTCGGAAAGTCTCCGCCCGCCTCACCGGTTGCCTCACGCGAAGCACGGTGGTGTCTCCGGCGCGCCATAGCCGCTTTGGCGACGGTGCGTGGCGTCTTCGTTGTTCAGTTTCGAGTGGGACCCCCATGCTCAACGGCTCTTCGGCTTTTCAAAAAGCTAAAATGTTACGAAAAAGCATGGATTCCGCTGCGCTTTTCCTTGACACTTTTGTCGTCTGTTTGTTACATAAAATCGTGTTTTGCCTGATGGTGTCGAAATCCGCGATTTCAAGGTCTTTTGTTGCACAAGGCCATAGAAACCAGGCAGAACTTCAAGGCCTTGGCTTGTCGTGTCCCCGGGATGGCTTTTGAATCGGCGCAAATTTCTAACCAAGTTAAGGAGGGTGCCATGAAACTCAGAACTCTGGTGTGTGGGTTGATCCTTGTCTCGTTCGCGCTCATCGTGCCGTTCCCGGCATCCGGGCAGGAGCGAATGAATGACCTTGCAATCAAAGCCGGGATTTATGCACCCAATGGCAGCCTCGATGACTTCGACATCGGCTTCAGTGGCGAGTTGGCTTACGGCCGGTACGTGGCTTCCAACCTCAAAATGGAATTCGGACTGGGTTACTTCGAGTGCGACGGTTCTTTCAACAGGGTAAAGCCCGGTCTTGGAAGTGTTTCCGAAGACAATGATCTTTCGGTCATTCCCTTCACGGTAACGGCTAAAATCGTTTTTCCCAGCCAGACCTGGGAGGCCTTCGGAGGCGTGGGTTTCGGCGTATACATGGCGGACTACGACAGCAACGTGAGCCGGAGCGCCCTGGGAAGCTTCACCCTGGATGACGACGACACGGCCTTAGGTGTCCACTTCGTGGCCGGCGCCTTATACAATTTCTCGAAGCAGTGGTACCTGGGCTTTGAGGGCAAATACATCTTCACGACCAAGGTGGAATTCGAAGCCACGGCTTCAGGAGTTCCTGTTGTCGCCAAAGGCGATCTGGACGGAATGCTGGCGACGGTATTCGTAGGGTACAGATTCTGATACAGGCGCTTTCAGCGTTCAGCCGCAGAGCTTCCTTGCACCATCGTGCTTTTCGAGGCCGATGATTACCGCGATGCCCAGACACACAGAGCGTCGGCGAGACGAAGGTCTACGCCGGTGAAAGGAGATCCATCGTCTTCGACGAGACGACGCGTTCCAACGCTGTCAAGCTCCTGAGGCGGCTGGACGTTTCCCGGCAGCCTTGGAGAATGCGCTTCAGCGTTAAATCCGAGCCCACCGCTCCGGCGTAATGCCCGAGCCCGATCAATGCCCTCTTTGCCCATCGAAGCACTCTCTTTCCGCCGACCGTTAGGGCATCATGGCGGAGATCTTCCGCTTTCGCATGGAGTCCCTCCCAAATCCACCGTCAACCTCTGACTTCTACACCAAAACCGAGCGGTTTGGAGATTGCCCGGTGAATCGGGGGTCCCTCCTGGGCATTTGACCTGACCCCGCCCGGCGTGGTAAAGCATGAGGTCACCTTCGTTCATCCTCCGGACGGATGTCATAGGGCCGGGATGGGCTTGGTGTGAAGTGTCCTCAAGGAAGGTCCTGCAACGGAGCGTCGAAAAATGAATGAGCGGTCGGTCTACCAAAGGATGGGACACGAGGAAAATACGAAGGGCATCGCCAGGCGGGTCGCCCAGATCAGCGTATCGGCCATCAAGCAGATGCCCGTTCTGGCCGCCAAGGTTGAAGGATGCATTTCGCTCGGGCAGGGAATTCCTTCCTTCCCGACACCGTCCTTCATCACCGAGGGGGTGATCGAAGCGCTGAAGCATGAAGACTGGATCGGAAAATATTCTCTCCAGCCCGGCTTGCCTGCCTTAAAGCAGGCCGTCGCCCGACGCCTCGGGCAAACCAAGGGGATCGGCGTAGATCCTGAAACGGAACTGTTCATCAGTTGTGGGGCCATGGAAGCCCTTGCCGCGGGGTTGGCCACGATCATAGAACGAGGGGATGAAGTGCTGCTTCCTTCGCCCAACTACTCCTCTCACATCGAGCAGATCCTTTTCGCGGAGGGGATCCCCGTCTTCGTGCCCCTCATCGAAGAGGAAGGATGGAGGCTGGACATCCGGGGTTTCGAGAAGGCCGTCACAAGCAAGACCAAGGCGATTTTGATCTGCCACCCTATGAATCCCACGGGAGCGGTTTTCTCCCCGGATGATCTCGGCGCTCTGGCTGAGATCGCCATTGAGCGAAACCTTTTCGTCGTGGCGGATGAAGCCTATGACTTTCTCGTCTATGATGATCTGCCCCGGTTCAGTTTGACATCGATTCCCGGGCTCAAGGACAACCTCATGGCCTGCTACAGTTTTTCCAAAGCCTATTGCATGACCGGCTGGAGAGTGGGATACATGCTTGCACCCGGCCGACTGATAGACCAGGTCTTGAAAGTCCACGATGCTTTTGCGATCTGTGCCCCGACCGTCTCCCAGGTTGCCGCACTCGCCGCGCTTCAGGCAACGAACGGGAAGGACGGCGAAGGGGATCGGTTCATTCGGCACGTGGTGGAGACCCTGGATTCGAGGAGAAGGCTCACCTGCGAGTGCCTCGACCGGCTTTCTCATCTCTTTGGCTACCAGCGACCCAGGGGTGCCTATTACGTTTTTCCAAAGATCCTCCTGGACGGGATGGATTCCGTCGCGCTGGCGCTCAAGCTGCTTTACGAAGCAAAGGTCATCACCGTGCCCGGAAACGGCTTCGGTCCGACCGGAGAGGGTCATATCCGGCTGTCCTTCGGAGCCACGGAAAAGGAAATCCGGGAAGCCTTTGACAGGATCGAATCATGGGCTAGGCAATACAGCTAGATCTCGCTTCAAATGGGTTGACCTTTTGGCGGGAGCTGGTAAGCTGCAATCCCACGGTTGGCGGTTGTTTTGCAAAGCGCAAGAAAGGAGAAAAAGAGCATGAAGAAAATCATTACCGGTTTTCTCGTGTCCGTCATGATGTGCTGGCTGATCGGCGGTCTCCCGGTTTACGGGCAGACCAGGGAGGATGCCGACCTCGTTGTGGACAAGGCACGAGTGGTCTTGGAAGAGATGATGCGGAGCCAGGACAGTGCCCCGCCCACGGATTTCATTCGAGATTGCGCCGGCATCGCCATCATTCCCGAATTTTTCAAGGCCGGTTTCATTGCCGGCGGCGCCTACGGCAAGGGGGTTGTCCTGGCCAAACGTGATGGGACGTGGAGCGGGCCGGCCTTTGTCTACATCGGCGCGGGCAGCTTGGGTATCCAGATCGGTGTCCAGCTTACCGACCTTCTTCTCGTCGTCATAGGGGACAAGACGATGCAGGGCTTTCTCCAATCCAAGTTCAAACTGGGTGCGGATGCCGCCGTTGCCGCGGGCCCTTACGGCGCGCAGGTTACGGCCGCTTCCGAAATCCTTTTGAGGGGAGGGATTTTTTCCTATTCGAGAGCCAAAGGCCTTTTCGCGGGGGTGTCTCTGGAAGGGGCAGGCATGGGAACCGAATTCGGCTTAAACAGGGCCTACTATGAAACGACCTCCAGCCCGGAGCAGATTCTCTACGGTGAAGTGAATATTCCCCCCACCGGAAAAAAGCTGATCGAGGCTCTGGAAAAGATCAAATAACACGCGCTCAGGGGAGGAGGGTGGACATTTTCCGTCATTTTCCCTCCTTCCCCGACATTTTTCGTCACTCCAGGATGGCCCGCCTCGGCCGGTATCTTCCAACCTCCCGAACTCCCTTGATTATTTTTTGAGCTGCCGTGGCAGACTTCTTGCTAGAAATTACCCCATAGGCAAGGCTGCAACAGGACAAACAGGCTATCAGGGGAGGATGAAGATGAGCTTTTCGTTTCCGATCAAGTCCCTCATCTGGTTCAGTTTTGCCCTTCTCCTCTTTTACCTGTCGGGATGCGGCTCGACGACTGTCGGGATCCACGCGGATGGAGGTCCGGCCGTGGTCAGGAGTGGGCCCCCTCCCCAGGCGCCGGCCCACGGTTACGGGGTCAAGCACGTGTACCGGTAGTATCCTGACGCGTCTGTGTATTACGATGCGGCCAGGAAGGTCTGCTTTTCTCTCGATAAAAAAGAACGGGTCATGTCCGTGTCCTTTTCCGGCCACTTACGGGTGAACCTCGGTGAGTACGTGATGATTGAAACGGAAAACGATAAACCCTCTACCGACTACGATAAACACAAGCAGAAATACCCGCCCGGGCAACTCAATAAAAAGGAGAAGTAGGCCACAAAGAAGCAGCCAAGGCCGATTCCGGCTTTCCCCAGTCAACCCCTTCCATCAAAGAGCCGTCAAGCGATAAACAGGATCGAGCGGTCGCCTATTCAGGGGGGAAAGGGCTTTTCAGATCACGGTGAGCATCGGCGTGGCCGCCGCCCTGCAGGAAGGGGTCAAGGACTGGAAGGCATTGCTGAACGCAGCGGACCGGGCTCCTTATCGAGCCAAAGACCGCGGTCGGAACAACGTGATGGCTTTCAATCTGGGTTCATCGTCCATGGGTAGGGCTCTTCTCCCTGAAAGGTTGTGAGAGCGAAGGCGTTATCATGGTTCCTGAAAGTGTGTAATCTTTTGCCACTTTTGAGTAATCCTGTTCCCATTCTGGGGCAGAATGTGGTAGAACCACCCTGTCCCTGTCCTATTCATCCTTTTCTATAGGAATAACCTTCTGAAATGATGATGTAAAATTTATAACCCCGTGGCCGGTATTTCGGCACATCACTTGCTGTCTAAAAATTGGGGGAGATCTTTGCCTTGGTCTCGAATAGGCTCCAGGCCTGCTTCTGCGCCAAATTCCTGAACTTGGAAATCGAAACACCGAGAAACCTCGTGCTGAACGGCACGTTGGATCAGGGAACCAACCGGATGTTTTTATCCCCGGGACTCAGGCGGATCTCAAGAAGAACACACCATGCAAACCTATAAACCCATCGCCGAGCTCTCACACCGATGCAAACCGCTCTCGGACATCCTGGAAGCGCACCGGCTTTGGTTGAGGGGAGAGGGGGGAGAGCGGGCAGATCTCAGGAATGCCAGCCTCATCGGGGCCGACCTGGGCCATCTCTACCTGATCGGCGCGGATTTGAGCCGGGCCATCCTCATCGGAGCCAACCTGAGGAAGGCGAGCCTGGTGGGAGCAACCCTCAGGAAGACGTCGCTCATAGGAGTCAACCTATCGGGCGCCGATCTTGTGGGAGCGGATTTAAGAGGCGCCCTCTTGAGGGAGGCCAACCTGAGCGGCGCAGACCTGAGAGGGGCGAACCTCATGGGCTGCATCCTTCGCAGGAGCGTCCTCCGAAATGCCGCTTTGGCTGACGCAGTCTTGAGAGAGGCTATGCTCAATGAATCCAACATGGTCGAAGCCAACTTGAAGGAAGCTGACTTGAGAGAGGCTGACCTGGGCGGCGCCGATCTGGTCGGTGCATGCCTGAATCAGGCTGATTTGCAGGAAGCGGGAATGGCGGGTGCCACATTGAACGGCGCGGATCTGAGCGGGGCCGACATGCGAAAAGCAGACCTGAGGCGCGCCAACCTGGTAGGCGCCGATCTCACGGGCGCAAACCTCATGGATACCCGATTTTCGGGCGCGGACTTGACGGATTCCGTCCTGCGATCCTGTGTCCTGGTGAACGCCGACCTCACCGGAGTGGTCCTCAGCGGGGCAAGCTTGGATGATGCGACCTTATCGGGATGGAACATCCAAGGCGCCACATGCACCCATATTCTCAGAGGGATTCAGAGGGAAGAGGTTGTCAGGTTCAGTCCGGGCGAATTCGAGAAACTGTACGCGGCCTTTGAAAAGACCTCCGAAATGATCCTGCATATCCCTTTCACAATAGAAACCGCGCGGGCAGCCCTTTTCATCGCCGGGGCGGTCAACAAGACCTTGGGTTGCCGGGTCCTTGAACTGAGGCAGGTGGCGGCCATATCGCACCGGGACACTCGATTCACCTTCGTGATCTCCGACTATGATTTCCACGCCACGAAAAGAAGGGCTTTTGAAACGGAGCTGCGAAGGGCTCTGGATGAATATTTCAGAACCCATGGCATCCTTCCCCGTACGGAGGCCGTGGAGGGTGAAGTGGAAGAAGCGATTCTTCGGATCGTGGAATCCACGTTCCGGTAAATAGCCGTCCCTGCCAGGCCCTGCCACTTCGACCTACTAGTATCATGTCGCATAAATTGTGTGTCGTTTTGAGATTGTTTCGGATTTCGGATTTCGCCTGCCTTCGCCGAAGCGGCTACGCGCAGGCAGGTGCTTCGAATTTCCGTGTCTCCAGGAAGTGGGTTAAATAGGATGCACAATTCGGCGCAGCTTCGCTGGTCTGGGCGGAGGTTTAGGGACGAAGGATAAGGATGCGGTCTTTCTTAGGGGCCGGGGGTTCCGGATCCGATGACGGATACGACCAGAGCGTGAAGCGCTTCACAGATTCGGCCCATCCCGCGGTATTCTTCAACAAGTTCTTCCTTGACCATGACCGGGTTGATTTGCCAGGGGGTGCTGAGCACCCGGCGGCAGGAGCGGAAGTCAATGGCCCCATTGACCGTGCCCGAAAGCATTTCTGCCAGATACACATGGTCTTTCCTCACAGGATGGGACCGGAAGTAGACATTGATTTCTTTTTCCAGCCGGTTTCCGGCGGCGGTCAATACCTTTTCATGGATGTCCCCGTTGAGACTGACAAGGCGAATTCTCGTTTCATAGGGTGAGTGCGCCTCGATCCCTTTCAAATCGACGACCATAGACCCTACGGCCATATTGATCGATTGCGTGATGAACTTGGCGATGTAGGCCGCAGAAACCGTCATGGGGATGTTGAGGATCAATTCCAGGAGCTTTTCAGGTTGGAAACATTTTTTTTCGAATTCGCCGGGTCCAAAACCGATGACTTCCCCTGCTTCTGAACGGATCAGGCGCGTGCAGGAGGTTCCCCTGACGACCCATCCCGAGAGGTCCGCGCCCTCGATGCAAGCGCCGTTGAGATCGGCGCCGGTCAGGTCCGCCCGACTCAAATTCGATCCCTTCATCACGGCATCGTTCAGCTTGGCGTTTCTCAGGTCGGCGCCATGGAGATTGGCCCGCGTGAGATCGGCCCCAAGCAGATTCGCCCCGGCCACCCGCGCCCCTTGCAGGTTCGCGCCGGTCAGGTCCGCACCACTGAGGATGGATTCGCTCAGGTCGGCACCCGTTAGGCCTGCGTCCGTCAAATCGGCCCTGACGAGCTTCACCCCGCACAGCATGGCGTCTCTCAGGTTGGCTCCCCGCAGAACGGCCCGGTTGAGTCCGGCGCGGTTGAGGGCGGCCCGGCTGAAGTCAGCCTCCCTGAAATCAGCGTCCTGACCCACTGCTTCGACCAGCGATGACAGCCCCATGTTGCTGGCTACCAACCGTGTTCCCATCAAGCTGGCCCGGTCGAGACGAGCTTGTTCCAGATCGGCTCCACTCAAATCGGCTCGGTTGAGGCAGGCCCCATCCAACTCCGCCTCTCTCAGGTTGGCTCCCACTAGGTTGACGCCGCACATGTCCGCCCGGCTCAGCCTGGCCCGGCGCAATTCAGCCCTCTCGCCTCCCATCCCCGTGAGCCATTTCTTGTGCTCTTGAAGAATTCGAACAAGGGACTTTTCAGCGTGTAAGAAACTCTCCAGGGGTTTAAACGAGGCCATCAATCAGTCCCTCGGGGCATTGGATGGGAGGATTTCTACTATACATCAGCGCAAAGGTCCACAGTCTGTGCTCTGAAGGTCTATTTCAATCCGAGTTCTTCCAGCTTTTCCTTGGTGGGAAAGCCGTCCCGGGTCCAGCCCCTCAGAGCGTAGTACTCGTCGAGCATCTTGTTCAACGCCTCCTCAGGGCAATACCTGCCTTTGACCGGGCCGTCGGGTATGGGTTCATGCATGACCCGATAAGGCAAGGTGTCATCCTTTCTGCCGGCCCCCCGGCCGACATTAATCAGGCGTTCAAGGTTGTAGATTCTCTCTCCGATTTTTTCCAGCTCCGCCGCAGACAGGCTCCAGCCCGTCACGGTGTTGACCATGGCGGCCAGGCCGTCATTGACGGGAGTCCCGAATCCTCTTTCCGTGGTGAAACGGCACATAACCAGGGAGTCACCCACAGCCGTGAAATGATTGTTTCTGACGATGTAAGACGGCTGGGGCGCAAATCCCGGGTCCGGATCCACGGCGAGATAGTTGGGTCTGCCGTCGTGATGGCTGCCTCCCCGGGTGCTGACGGCATAGGACAAGGACATGCTTCTCAAGCCTCTTGCGGAATGACCGGCCAATTCCAGGCCCTTCACAGCGTAAAGTACCTTGTAGGCGTCTTTGCCGATGTGCGTTGAAATCCTGGCCGAACCCAAGGACAGGATTTCACCAATGCCTTCCCGTGCAGCCGTCTTGCGGATGAGATCCAGAATCGCCGGGCCGTTTCCGAACGGAACGGCTCCACCAAGGTCCCTCTCCGACACCATCCCCCTTTGCAGGCACTCGGCCGCGAAAGCCAGGGTCACACCCATGGAGATGGTGTCCAGCCCCAGAAGTTCGCACAAATGGTTGGCCTCGATGAGCGACACAAGGTCATGATGGTCCATCATCGAGCCCATTGCATACAGGGTCTCGTATTCGGGCATTTTCACGGCTTTGCCGGGGAATATCCCTCTTTCAGCCGTGACCCTCTTGCCGCAGGCTACCGGGCAACCATGACAGGTCACGTCCTCCTTCCAGAACCGCTCGCGGATCACTTCAGCGCTGATGTCGGCGGCTTGTTCAAAAACTTCCCGGCTGTTGTTGTGAGCGCCCATCATGCCCATTGCATTAATGGCGTTCACCAGGAAGGTTGTCCCGTAGGTGGTATAGGCTTTGGTGTTTGCTTTCAACCCTTCCCGTTTCTCTTTCAAGAGCCTGGAAAGGGCGCCTCGGTCCGCTATCGGCGTCCGCTTGTCACCCTTGACGACCACAGCCTTCAGGTTTTTTGATCCCATGACGGCACCCAGGCCGCCTCTTCCTGCGGCCCCGATCCTTCTCCCTCCGCCGATGATATTGGCAAAGAGCACGCCCTTTTCCCCTGCAGGCCCGATCGCCGCGCAAACGGCCCCCTCTCCTTCTGTCGCCTGGAGCCCGGCGATCGTCTGTTCCGTGGTCTTCCCCCAGAAAGCAGCGGCGTCCTTGATCTGAGCCCCCTTTTCCGTGATCAGGAGATAAACGGGCTTCGGTGATTTTCCCTGAATCAGAAGGGCCTCGAAGCCGGTTCTCTTCTGAAAAGTCCCGAAGTTTCCCCCAAAATTTGAGTCGCAGTACAGACCGGTCAAAGGGGAGAGGGCTGCAACGTGGCAACGACTACTTCCCCACACCGGTGTATCCGTGATCGGTCCGACAGAGAAGACCACCGCATTTTCAGGGTCAAGAGGAGAGACATGAGGAGGCACTTTGTCAAAGATCAATTTGGCTGCAAAACCGTTTCCTCCCAGGAACATCCTCGAGAATTCCGGGTCATAGCGTTCAGCCTTGGCGTCGCCCGTCCGGAGGTCGACACTCACCATCATCCCGTGATATCCGCGCATCTTGGGTCTCCTCTTTGCTAAGTCCACAAGGGTCTCCTCGTTGCTACCCCATTCCTACGAAAAAGTAAATGGCCGTGAGACTCAAATCCATCCTCCAGGTCCGGGAGCCTGCGTTTCTTTTCGCGCGTTTTCTTTCTTGTCATGGAACATTCAATCAGGTATCTTGAGGCCATACCTCCAAGTTATGGAATGTCCTCGTTCCCTGTTTCCCTCCTGCGGCAGTTCCGGTGATCGTGAATGGGGTGAATGCTTTTCTTCGACCGGAGCCGGGGTCTCGGGAGGCCCGGGTGACCAAACCCGATACCAGGATGAAAAAAAAAGACCGACATGAAGAGCATCTTGAGAGCCAACTGGCGGCTTTGAAGCGAAGGGTTGCTCAGTTGCAGGCTTCCGAGCTTCGGCTGAAGCTGATCGAGGAAAACCTGCGCAAGAGCGAGGAACGTTTTCGAACCCTTGCCGAGTTCACCTACGACTGGGAAACCTGGAAAGGGCCGGACGGCCGATACATTTACGTGTCTCCTTCATGCGAGAGAATCACCGGCTACAGCCAGCAGGAGTTCATGGTCGATTCCGATCTCGTTGTCAAGATCGTTCACCCTGAAGACAGGGAAAAAATCCGGGACCATTTGCAGCAATCTTTTCGCGGCGACGAAATTGGCCACCTCGATTTCAGAATCATCTCAAAGACGGGTGAAGAAAGATGGATCAGCCACTACTGCCAGGATGTCTACGACAAAGATGGAGCATGGCTCGGCAGGCGCGCGAGCAACCGGGACATATCGCAGCGAAAGCGGGCTGAGGAGGAACTGCGAAAGGTGAACAGGGCTCTCAACGTGCTCAGCGAATCGAGGCACGTCATGGCACGGGCCGCAAGCGAGAAGGAGTTCCTGAGTCGCTTGAGCGAGGTCATCGTCCACCAGGGCGGGTATCGACTGGCCTGGGTCGGGTTTGCCCTGCACGACGAACACAAGACCGTCTCGCCGGTAGCCCAGGCCGGCTATGAGGACGGATATCTGGAGAGGGTTCATATCAGTTGGGCGCATACGGAGCAGGGCAGGGGGCCCACGGGAACCGCGATCCGATCAGGCGAGCCCTGCATCTGCAGGAACATTTTGACCGATCCCCGGTTTAAACCCTGGCGTGAAGAGGCGATAAAGAGAGGCTTCGGTTCCTCCGTGGCCCTGCCCATCGTTCTCGGTGATGAGACGCTGGGCGCCCTGAACATCTACGCCGCAGAGCCGGACGCTTTCAACCCCGAAGAAATGAAATTGCTGCTGGATTTAGCCACGGATCTTTCCTACGGTCTTGGTTCGATGCGCAACCGCAGGGAGCGCGAGCGAGCGGAGCAGGCGCTCCTCAAGACCTCTGAAAAGGTGAAGATGTTTGCCTATTCCGTTTCCCACGATCTGAAGAATCCGGCCATCGCTGTGCACGGCCTTGCGCGGCTCCTTCAAAAGACGTCGCTGGACGAGAAAGGGAAAGCCTACTGTGAGCAAATCCTGAAGGCTGCCGGGCATATTGCGTCCCTGGTTGAAAACATCAATATCTATGTATCGGCAAAGGAAGTTCCATTGAATATCGAAAGGGTCAGGTTAAAGGAACTGATTCAAGACGTGAAGGAGGAATTTTCCCTTCAGCTTGCGAACCGAGGAATTGCGTGGATCGAACCGGATCAATGGCCTGAGCTCAGTGCCGATCGCCTTTCCATGATGAGGGTTTTCAGGAACCTCGTGGACAATGCCTTGAAGTACGGGGGCTCAAAACTGAGCGAGATCAAAATCGGCTACAAGGAGTTGGAGGACTTCTCCATCCTTTCCGTGGAAGACAATGGAGTCGGCGTGAAAGAGGCGGATGCGGAGGTCATTTTCTGGCCTTTCAAACGGAAAGGATCGGCCGAGGGAGTCGAGGGGACAGGCCTGGGCCTTGCCATTGTCAAGGAAATCGCCGAACGCCACGGCGGAGACGTGTGGCTCGAACCGACCCGTGGCACCGGGACCACTTTCTGCGTGTCCATATCCAAATCCTTGGGGCATTAGCGAAGCTCCGCCGAAAAGAGGTGACCATGGGTGTTTCAAAGGCGGATGTGGTGATTTGTGGGGCCGGAATAGCCGGAATTTCCGCGGCCTATCATTTGACCTGCAAGGAAGGGATCAGGGATGTCCTGATTGTCGACGAGCGCGCTCCGCTCACGCTCACCAGCGACAAGTCCACCGAAGCGTACAGAAACTGGTGGCCCGGACCCGGCGACACCATGGTGCGCTTTATGAACCGCAGCATCGACCTGCTGGAAACCGTGGCGGAAGAGAGCGACAATGTCTTCCACATGAACCGCAGGGGCTATGTGTTCCTCACGTCGCGGCCGGAGCAGGCCTCATTGATGGACGAGGCGGCGCAGGAGATTTCAAGGCTCGGTGCCGGCCCCCTCAGGCGCCATATGGGAGGGCCTGAAGACGCTTCCTATCCTCCAAGGACGGCGAAGGGCTTTGATCCGGTTCTCACTGGAGCCGATCTGGTTCTGGCGCCTGACATGATTCGGCAAGAATACCCCTTTATCATGGACCGGGCCATCGCCATGCTTCATCCGCGGCGCTGCGGGTGGCTGAGTGCCCAGCAGTTGGGCATGTATCTTCTGGAGCAGGCCAAAGCCGGCGGAGCGAAATTTCTGATGGGGCGGGTCGTGGGGACGGAGGTGAACAGGGGCCGGCTGCAGGAAATTCGCATCACGACGGAAGGAGGTCCCGTGCATGTCTCCACCCGATCGCTTGTCATTGCCGCCGGGCCCCTTTTGAAACAGGTGGGCGCCATGGCCGGAGTGGATCTCCCGGTCTTCAACGAATTACACGGAAAAACCGCTTTCAGAGATTACCTGGGTGTGATTCCCCGTCACGTTCCTCTCATGATCTGGATCGATCCCGTGATCCTCCCCTGGAACGACGAGGAGAGGGAAGAGCTGGCTGCGAGTGAAAAGACTAGATGGCTCCTCGATGAATTTCCAGGAGGCGTGCACTTTCGTCCCGAAGGAGGGGCCGACAGCCCCATCATCCTCGCCCTGTGGACCTACGACATCAAACCGCAAGAACCGGTCTGGCCCCCGGTCTTTGATCCGGAATACGGCGAAGTGGTCATGAGGGGGATGGCGCGCATGGTGCCCGGTCTCTCGGTTTACCTCGAAAAGATGAGCCCGCCCTGGGTGGACGGCGGCTATTACTGCAAGACCCGGGAAAACCGTCCCCTCATCGGCCCTCTGCCGGTGAATGGAGTCTTCGTGGTCGGGGCTCTGTCCGGGTTCGGAATCATGGGGAGCATGGCGGCCGGTGAACTTCTTGCAAAGCACGTGGCAGGGAGTGATCTGCCCGATTACGCCCCTTTCTTTCTCCTGAGCCGATACGAAGACCGGTCGTACCAACAGATGCTGGCGAACTGGGACGCTAGGTCCGGTCAGTTGTAATACAAAGAGCCTCCATCACTTTCCTGTCCGCTCTCGAGAACGGAAGGCGATAGAGTTCCTCCGGAGTCGCCCACTTCACTCCCCGGCACTTCAGGGGTTGCGGTTTTCCATTCCGGATCGAGCATCGATAGACGTGAAGCGTGATCGAGAAGTGGGTGTAGGCGTGGTTTATGGCGGCGAGTTCCTTTCCGCACCTCACGGCGATTCCCAAATCTTTCTTCACCGCTCTTCTGAGCGATTCCTGCGGCCTTTCCCCATCCTGCCTTGCTCCGCCGGGGAACCCCCAAAGCCCTCCCAGGAGACCTTGAGCGGGTCTTTGCACGACCAGGTACCTCCCCCTCTTGTCAGCGAGGATGGCGGCGGTCATTTGTTTGTGGGGTAAGGTCGGCCTTTTCCGCTTCAACGGCAGCTTTTCCTGCAGTCCCCTTGCGGCGGCGAGACAGAGATCCTGGAGAGGGCAACGGTCGCAGGCTGGCTTGCGGGGAGTGCAGACGGCGGCGCCGAGATCCATGAGCCCCTGGTTGAATCGACCGGGGTCTCCGGCAGGGATGAGTGCTTCGGCCAGGGCCCTGAGGCGCCTTTGTGTTCGGTTCTGGTCAAGAGGCCCTTGCACGGCAAAGAGCCGGCACAGGACCCGTCGCACATTGCCGTCCAGGGCAGGGGCCTTTATTCCGTAGGCGATACTGGCAATGGCCCCTGCCGTATAGGCGCCGATGCCGGGCAGGAGCCGGAGTTCTTCTTCCGTGGAGGGGAGCAAGCCTTGCCACCGTTTGACGATCTGCCCGGCCGCTGCATGAAGGTGGCGAGCACGGGAGTAATAGCCCAGGTTCTCCCAGGCTTTCAGAACTTCATCCACGGAGGTCGCAGCGAGCGACCGGACCGTCGGGAAGCGTGTAAGAAAACGCCGGTAATAGGGCAGAACCGTTTGCACCTGCGTCTGCTGAAGCATGATTTCAGAGACCCACACAGCATAAGGGTCCGTGGTTCGACGCCAGGGAAGGTCTCTTTGATGGCGCCCATACCAGCGGAGGATCTTTTTGGCAACAGGATGGATCATCTTATTGAGTTTTTCAGGGTTCAGGAAAAGTGCTCTTGAACATCCAATGCTTACACAGTTGTCCCTCAGGCGCAAGATGGTTATTATCAACATAAAGGGAGGTGATCATGATGAAAAGGCGAGCCTTTTCCAGCGCTTTCTTTCTCGGTCTTATTCTTCTGGTAACAGGCTGTGCGGTCATGTCCAAGGAGCTGAGAAGGGAGGCGGAAAAGGATCTGCCCTTCGAGGACGTGTTCAAAGACCCTGATCTGCACAAGGGCAAGGTTGTCATCTGGGGTGGGATGATCGTGGATTCGAAGAATACCAGGGACGGAACCCTCCTCGAAGTGCTGCAGAAACCTCTCGACATGGTCGGCGAGCCCAGGGATGTGGATCAATCGGGAGGCCGCTTCCTCGCCCTGTACGACGGTTTTCTCGACGTTGCGATTTATACGAAAGGTCGCGAAGTGACCGTCGGGGGTCTTGTTCAGGGCAAGAGGGTCATGCCTCTCGGAGAAATCCGATACACTTACCCCGTGATCATGGTGAAAGAGATCCACCTCTGGCCGGAACTGAGCAAGGACAGAGTGCCTCCCTATCCTTACTGGGGCTATCCTTACTGGGGATACCCTTGGTGGCACGATCCTTTCTGGAGACCCTGGTACTGATACGAACGCAGTGAATTGTCATTGCAAGCCCGGAGGGCGTGGCAATGACGGAGCATTCTTGACGCACTCGTAAACGCTCACGGCCGACGAGTTGGCCGCCCCCGGGCATGAGAATCCCCCCTGGCCCCCCTTTTTCAAAGGGGGGAAGTTTCCTCCTAACCTTCTTCCTCCCCCTTTAACAAAGGGGGATTGAGGGGGATTTTCATTCGCGGGGGCGACCCTTGTGATGGTCATGAGCGTTTACGAATCCATTGATCTTGCCTCACCGATATTTTTCCATGTATTCGCCGACCCGGACTTTTCGGATGGTATTCTCCGAGCTCATGTATCTGACCTTGCCGAATATCGGTCGCTCCGGTCCCCAGGCTCTGTCGTACCGGCCAAGGCACCACATGATCCCCGAATAGGAGTTGGGATCCCTTCCGTCCAGGGCATACTTGTTGTTCAGCTCTATCATGACCTCCAGGGCTTTCCGGGGGGAAGGGGTCCACTCCAGGATTTTTTTTCCCCAAACCATCCTGAGGTAGTTGTGGATCCGTCCTTCCCTCAGGAGCTGGGTTTGCGCCGCGTTCCAGAGGGGGTCATGGGTAGCCGCGGCTTCGAAGTCCTCCAGGGTGTAAAGGTATCGTCTCCGATCCTTGGCATGCACGGCCAGCGTCTTGAGAGCCCAGTCGGGAAGAGAGTCGTATCGCTCATAATCCTCCCTCAGCCGGCACATGTTAAAACCGATTTCCCTCCAGGTGATCAGCTCATCCAGGAAGGCCTCCGCAGCCTCGCTCATACGCCACCAGCCGGCGCGGCCGCCCGTTACCTTTCCGAGAAGGTGATCCGGGGACCATTCCTCCTGTTCCGCCAGGCGGTGAAAGATCTCGTGGACGGAGTTGTGGCCGAAGTGAAGATAGGGGGACAGAGCGCTCGTAGCATCTTCATCAGGATGATTCCGGTTCTCAGGATAGAGGGAGAGTTTGCTTTCAAGAAAGTGCTTCATCGTTCTCGATCCTTCCTGAAGACCTCCTCGCCGCTCCACGCAAGGCACATGATGATCGATCGGAAAGGCTGAAAGGGCTTTCGGGTCTCCCCGGAGCAATTCGGGGGAGAGGGGCGGCCATTTTTTCAGGACCGCGGCCGGGACGGGCACAGGGGGTTGCAGCTTTTTCCCTTTCAGGGGATCCGCTTCCGGCGACTGCGAGAGATGGGAAGGGAGTTCTTTTTGAAGAAATCGCCTGAAAAACTGTGCCGCGGTAAACACCTGATCCGCAGCCCGCATGGGCAGCAACCCGTTGGAATCCACTTTTTCGAGAAGGACAGGCAGGGACGTGGAAACAGCCTTGATCATAGGGGGAATGAAAAAAGCGGGGAAGTCGTCGGTGACGACCACACATGCCCTGTCGGCAAGGGCGGCAAGAAGGCCTTTGTCGGCATCGGGGGAAGGTTCTGCGTAGGCATAATAGGTCACGCCGGCCTTCTTGAGGCTCTCCTCATTGTCGGCCATGCCGTCCATGATGAACCGGTGGAACCGGTCGCTCGCCCAGCCGTAACCGGCGCGCAGGGACTCGAATATGAGGAGGGGTTTGTTGAGCTCGATGCACCACTCGACGGCTCGCTGAAGGCTGAAATTCCAGCGGGTGCGTCGAAAGGCGACCATCCAGTAAAGGACGTAATCTCCTGCGGGATTCACAGGCGCGTCGCTGCACGGCGCGATGCGAAGCTCGGGCACGGACTTCATCTCAGACCTCCTCAAAATAGGCGTTCGTCAGGCCGTTGAGGAGGAGGAAAGAGGAGACCCGGACACAGAGAAAAGCCGCGTCCGGATGGTTCAGAAACTCCTTCAGGTGGGGGTGCCTCTCCAAGAGCGTTGTTCTGACAAGGCCTTTTTTCACTTCACCCTCGATGAGCTCGCACTTCCCTGCGACGGTCATGGCCTTGGCCTCGTGGCGATGAGGGCCTTTGTGCTCTTCTCTGGTGTCGATAAGAATGCTGACAGAAGGGTTCTCCAAAACGTTCTTGTATTTCTGGGTATTCCTCTGCGTCGCCATGTAGATTTCGCTGCACTCCTTGTCCGTCACATAGGCCATGAGAGAACAGTGAGGCACTCCGCCGGAGGCTGTCGCGAGCACGCAGATGTCTTTTTCCTTTGCCAGGTTTTTCATGGTTGAAAGCATGTTGAAACCTCGTGGATTGTTCGCGCTCGATCCATTCTGCCCATCTCGAAGGGAACCGGGCGGCAAGAACAATGCTTACCACGAAAGCACGAAATAAGGAAGCCATGAAGTGAAGAGGATTGTCCTTGAGCTTTTTCCGCGGCCGTGAGATATTGGTTGCCCGGAAGGGTCTCATCGAATTTTTTGAAGGAGCACAAGGCCATGGATGAAAAGATCAGACTGGGAATCAGCGAATGCCTCCTGGGACATCAGGTCCGTTACGACGGCGGTCACAAGTGGGACCGGTTTCTCACAGACACCCTCGGCCAGTATGTGGAATACGTCCCGGTCTGCCCCGAAGTGGAATGCGGGCTCGGCATCCCCAGGGAGGCTATGCACCTGGTGGGGAGTCCAGAATCCCCTCGTCTCGTCACGATACGCTCCGGTGTGGACATGACGGACCGGATGCTCTCGTGGGCCGAAAAACGGGTTGCAGAACTTGAAAAGGAAGCGCTCTGCGGGTTCATCTTCAAAAGCGATTCACCGAGCAGCGGCATGGAAAGAGTAAAAGTCTACAGCGAAAAGGGAATGCCCGAGAAAAAAGGCGTCGGTCTTTTTGCAAGAGCGTTCATGGAGCACTTTCCCCTGATCCCTGTGGAGGAAGAGGGGCGCCTTCACGATCCCAAATTGCGGGAGAATTTTATCGAAAGCATATTTGCGCTCAAGCGCTGGCGGGAGGTTCGCAAGGAGAATATGTCAAGAGGAAACCTCGTGGCCTTTCACTCGGAGCACAAACTGCTGGTTCTCGCCCACAGCCCCAAGCATCAAAGTATGATGGGAAAGCTCGTGGCCGCAGCCAAGACCGTCCAACCCAGGGAACTCTATGACCGGTACGAAAACCTGCTCCTCGAGGCCCTGAAGCTCAGGACGACCCTTAAAAAAAACATCAACGTGCTCCAGCACATCATGGGCTATTTCAAAGAACAGCTCTCGAAAGACGAAAAGCAGGAGATGCTGGAGGTCATCGAGAACTATCGCGTGGGTTACCTTCCCCTGATCGTTCCCGTAACCCTTTTGAAACATTACGTAAGAAAATACAAAGAACCCTATCTGGACCGTCAGGTCTATTTGAACCCCCATCCGATTGCGCTGCAACTGAGAAACCATGCGTAAACACGGGAAGCGGGACACGGCTCACGGCGCACGGAAAACCAAAGAGGTTGCTAACATGCATTCTTATGTTTCTTGATTTTTCCGTGACCCGTGCGCCGTGCACCTTTACTCGACGATACTTTCCCTGAGGGCCTTGGGGCTCGGGACCGGGATGGGCATGCACACGTCCTTTTCAGGATGGTACATGAGCCTGTAAGAGACCCCGCGGTTTCCTGCCCGGGCCATGTGGTCCCATCCTCGCACGTAATAGGGACAGCGATCATTGAAGCAGATATACATGAACTCGTTATCCCACGTGACTTCAAAAGGATTGTCGGGCACCGCCCACTTGTTCATCTTTTCTCCGCAGTAGGGACACTGCAGGGTGGCCTTGATCCGTTTCTTCCTCCGGTCGAGTTCCTGTTGTTCAACGTGTTCGCCGTAGAAGAGGTCTATTTGCGGTCGCTGCTTGCGCGAGGAATCCCCTCCCTTTTTTTCAGCGTAAACGGCGTAGACCGGGTCGCTGGGTATGCCGTGCTGAGCGTACTTGTCGTCTTCGGGTCGCGGTTTGCCCTTGGACACAAAGAGGGTGGTCTTTTCAAAGGATCCCGAATCCCTGAAGAAATCTTCGACGAGCAGGATGCGTTCCTCCTCGCTCGACTCGCGCCAGAGTTTCACGGCTTTTTCCGGAAACATGCGGTTTGAAAAAATCACGAGAAAAAGACCGCCCGGCTTCAGGATCCTGTTGACTTCCTTGAATACGTCAACCGGGCGGGTCATGTAGTCCACGGACACCGTGTTGATCACCACGTCAAACGTGTTTTCCGCAAAGGGAAGACGGGGCTCCCTGTTGAGATCGTGCACCACCGATTCCGAAAGGGCTTTGTTGCGCTTCAGTTCATTCTCGTTCAGGCCGAGTCCGACAATCCTGGCCGCCTTGAGCGTCTCAGGGAGGTGGGAATCCCAACCGGCCATGAGGTCCAAGATCACGGGGTTCTTTTCGATCACGAGATGTCCGATCAACGTTTCGACCGTCGCGAGAGCCACCGAATCAAGGTGAGGAACAAAACGATCTCGGGCATAGAAGATTGGGTCGTCGCTTTCATCCAGCCTTGAAAAGGCATCTTGCCCCGACATGTGAAGCAGGGTGTTTCCAGATAAAGGATTTGCGTTTTCCATGAGATGGTTCCTCCATAAAAAAAACCGGATAATCCCAAGGGATAACCCGGCTCGTAGCCCCAATGAATGGGCGGGTTGAACTGGGTAAACAATAAGCGGTTTCGGCGTATTGTCAACCCGTCCCTGCTTTAAGTTGTCAAAGCGCGCCAAATGGATTAAAAAAGGCCGGGAAACATTGGAGACGGCTCGATGGAGCAAAAACCGGTTCTTGTGACAGGAGCTACGGGGTACGTGGGCGGCCGACTTGTCCCGCAACTGCTTTCCTCGGGGTACCGCGTCAGGGTGATCGGCAGATCCCTTTCCAAGCTCGGATGCCGGCCGTGGGCGGCCGATCCCAACATCGAGCTGGCCCAAGCCGACGTTTTGGACGGGGAGGCGCTGGCCGGGGCTTGCGAGGGATGCTGGGCTGCCTTCTACCTCGTCCATTCCATGAACCCCCGGACCAAAGATTTCGCCCGAACAGACAGGGCGGCAGCACAGAACATGGTCAGGGCCGCAGCCGCTGCGCGACTCAGGAGAATCATCTATCTGGGAGGTCTCGGATCGGATGATCCCTCCCTGAGCGAGCATTTGCGCTCGAGGACCGAGGTGGCAAGGATTCTTCAAAGCGGTCCGGTGCCCGCCACGTTTCTCAGGGCCGCCATGATCCTGGGTTCCGGGAGCGCCTCCTTTGAAATCCTCCGCTACCTCGTGGAGAGGCTGCCGGTCATGACCACGCCGCGGTGGGTGAGAACGCCCGTGCAGCCCATCGCCATCCGCAACGTCCTGCGCTATCTCCAAGGGTGTTTGGAACATGATGCGGTGGAAGGCGGAACCTTTGACATCGGCGGTCCCGACGTTCTGACGTATCAGAGGCTCATGCAAATCTACGCCGAGGAAGCAGGCCTTGCAAAGCGATGGATCATCCCTGTGCCGGTTCTCACCCCTCGTCTGAGTTCCTACTGGATCCACCTCGTCACCCCGGTCCCTGCCTCCCTCGCAAGACCTCTCACCGAAGGGTTGAAAAATCCGGTCGTGTGTCAGGAGCACAGAATCCGATCCATGATTCCCCAGCCGCTCTTGAGCTGCCGGGAGGCGATCGGATTGGCCCTTGAAAAGGTGAAACAACAAAGCATCGACACGTGCTGGACCGACGCAGGTGCACCTCAGGTGCCGGAGTGGAGTTATTGCGGGGATGCCCCCTATGCAGGAGGGACCGTTCTGGAATGCGGATATCGCGCTCTCCTGAAAGCAAGCGCTGATGAAGTATGGAGGCCGGTCAAGGGAATCGGAGGTGCAAGGGGATGGTACTTTGCCGATTCCCTGTGGTGGCTCAGAGGAGCGATGGACCGCCTTGCAGGCGGGGTGGGATTGAGAAGGGGTCGCCGTCATCCGGATGAACTCTATGCCGGAGACGCCCTGGATTTCTGGCGAGTCCTCGAGGTGGAAGATCGACAGAGACTTCTTCTGCTGGCGGAGATGAAGCTTCCGGGGGAAGCGATTCTGGAGTTCCAGATTCATTCGTCGGGCGATGAGCGCACGGAAATCCAACAACTCTCCAGGTTCCTGCCCCGGGGCCTTGTGGGCATGCTTTACTGGTACGCGTTCTACCCCTTGCATCAGTGGATTTTTAGGGGCATGTTGAAAAAGATCGCCCTTGCCGCCGGGAGACCGATCCTGGAGGGCCCGGAGCGATTCGCGCCCGGGCGGCACCACGTGTGCTCCTTTGATCCTCGGAGGGATCAGAGCAATGCCGGTGACGAGCATTCGTCGCCCGGCGCTTCGCTGCCAAATCCCCCTTGAGAGCCTGTCCGAGAACCATGACAGGTCACGCCACGAGGCGGTTGGGGGAGGTGAAGGGATTTTGGATTCAAAAAACGGCTCGCGTTCCGAAAACATGCCCCCCTGCCTTGAAAAAACCCTATCCGGTCATAGCTTTGAGCGTCACGTCAAATCTTCAGGAGGAGATGCTATGGATCTTCAAGACTATTTCGATAAAGCAAAGGGGACCGGGGTCCTTGCCACCGCAGACAAAGAAGGCAACGTGGATCTGGCTGTCTATGCAAAACCTCACGTGATGGACAAAGACACGGTTGCCTTTATCATGGCGGACAGACTCACCCATCACAACCTTCTATCCAACAACCATGCCGCGTACCTTTTCAAAGAAGAGGGTCCGGGCTACAAGGGGACCCGGCTGTTCCTGACGAAACTCCGGGAGGAGAAAGACAGTGAGCTTCTCTACACCATCCGCAGCAAGCGGTATGCATCCGAAAAGGAAGAGGGCAAGCCCAGGTTCCTGGTTTTCTTCAAGGTGGACAAGGTGCTGCCCTTGGTTGGTGCAGGAAGAGACCCTGAGAAAGAGTAAGCACGATTCAGGAGGATGACGCCGGGCCGGCTGATTTTATTTCGGTCTCATGAGAGAGCGGAGCCTGCCCGCAATATCCCAACCCTTGAGAAGCCGGGCTGTGCCGGGAGGGACCAGGTGCTCCCAGGGTTCACCGCCGGCCATTTTCGTTCGCACAAGGGCTCCGCTCAGACCTTTCGCCTCCGGACTTCTTCTCCACAGAACATGGGTGGTGAGTCCCAGAGATCGGAAGTGCTCCAGTTTTCTTTCTCCCCATGCGTCGTAAATGGTGAGGAAAAAGGTTGCATCCAGAGGCACGTAGTGGCAATAGAGTTCCGGCAGGTTGATCGGAAAGGGCACCACCGAAAAGGCGTCAAAAGGCAGACCTGCTTCACCGAGGGCGGCTTTGACCATAACGTAGCGCTCGTAATACGTGAGTGGATTTGAAACAGGGAGGCTGCGGTGCGGGTCCGACGGGTCGTCCTTGGTCAGGGTTGGGTCAGGGTTTGTGATGCCGACCACCAGGTGCCGGCACCGCTCTTTGCCCGCCAGGAGATAGGTGAGATGGTCGTTGTGAAGGATTTGAAACCTTCCGTGGATGACACCGGTCTCGGTCATAGCCGCTTTTCCTTCAATAACCGCCTTCACGCTTTCGATTCAGGCCGAATGTGGTCTGAGGCAGGCTTTCTTGTCAAGTGTTTTCAACCTTGAGCGATGAAGATGGATCTCCAATCGAGGATCGGGCAGCTCTTCATGGCCGGCATGCTGGGCACGAGCCTGGATGAAAAGACCGTGTCTCTCATCCGTGAGTTCAACGTGGGAGGCATCATCTTTTTTTCCCGCAACATCGAAGACCCGGTGCAGCTCGCAAGGCTGTGCCGGGACCTGCAGAAGGAAGCGTTGAACTCCTGGGGTGTCCCGCTCATGCTGGCTGTGGATCAGGAAGGCGGCAGGGTGGCCCGGCTGAGGGAGCCCTTCACGGTTTTCCCGGGCAATGCGGCCATCGCCGAGGCCGATGAACCCACGAAGCGTGCCGAGGAATTCGGGGTCGTCACGGCCAGGGAAATGAGGCTGGTGGGCCTCAACATGAATCTCGCTCCTGTCGTCGATGTGCAGAGGGGAGAACTCGAAAAGCACCTTCAGGGAAGGACCTTCGGGGACGGCCCCGAGAGGGTGGCCCTGCTTGGAAGAACGGTCATCAGGTCCTTGCAGGAGAACGGGGTCATGGCTGTGGCCAAGCACTTCCCCGGCCTGGGACAGGCCGGGGTGGACCCCCACGTTCATTTGCCGCGCATCCAGGCAACGAAGGCCGAGATAGAGAAAGTGAATCTCATCCCCTTCAGAGCAGCGATCGACCAGGGGGTGGCGGGCATCATGAGCTCCCACGCCGTCTATCCAGCCCTGGATCCGGAGAGCCCCGCCACCCTGTCGAGGGAGGTGCTCACCCGCCTTCTCAGGCAAACCATGGATTTCCGGGGACTCATCATCACCGATGATCTGGAGATGGGAGCCATCGCCGGTCAACGGCCTGTGGCGGATGCATCCCTGCTTGCATTCCAGGCCGGCGCGGACATTCTCCTCATCTGCAAAGGCCAGGAGCATGTAGCGCAGAGTTGCCGTCTTTTAAGGGAACGCCTGTCCCGGGGCCACATCCCGGAGGAGCGGCTCATTGAGTCCCTGAAGAGGATCGAGAGCGCAAAGGCCCGGTTTTTGGGAAAAAAAGACAAGATTTCACTGGCGCGGGTGAGGGAGTATTTCCGGGGAAGTGCCTGAAGGGCCAGTGATCAGCATTAGTACCCCGGCGCTTCGCCAAATCCCCCTTACTCCCCCTTTTCCAAAGGGGGAAAGCCGCTCGAAGTCCTCCCCTTTGTAAAGGGGAGACAGAGGGGATTTTCGATGGATGGAACAGCGAGTTTCTTACACGATTAGAACCAGGGTATGAAGGAAGAAGAAAAGCCTCTTGCTATAAAGCCCACTCGGGCGTGGGGGCCTTGATGGTGATTCGCTCGTCCCGGGTCGGATGCTTGAAGGTGAGGGAGAAGGCTGCGAGCCGTATCGCGCCGCGGCTGAGGGCGTAAGGAGCGCCGTACTTCAGATCTCCTTCAACAGGGTGTCCTAAGCCTGCAAGCTGGACTCGGATCTGATGTTTCCGCCCTGTGTGGAGCCGGATTTCAAGAAGGGTTTTGCCTTTTGTGGTCCTGAGCTTTCTGTAACTCAAGGAGGCTTCCTTCGCCTCCGCCTCCCCCTCCCCGGCCTGGCGCACTTTCTTTTCCCCTTGTTTGAGAAAGGACAGGAGGCTCCCGGAAGGCGGGCTCACCTCTCCGTGAACCAGAGCGAGATAAATTTTTTCCACGGTCCGGGAACGCAGTTGCCCGGAAATGCGGGAAGCGGCCTTGGAGGTTCGGGCAAAAAGCACGACCCCGCAAACGGGGCGGTCCAGGCGGTGGACAAGACCGAGGAAAACCGCCCCTGGCTTGTGGTGCTTGTTTCTGATATAGTCCCGGGTCATGTCCATGAGGGACACCGCCCCTGTTGCATCCGCCTGAACGAGGACGCCTGAGGGTTTGTTCACGGCGATGAGGTGGTTGTCCTCGTAAAGAACGTGAAGCTTTTCCGAAGAAGCTGCTTTGGACGGTTTCCTCCCCATGAGACCCCGTTTACCGGTGAAGCAAAAAGCGAAAAGTCATACCCGGAAGGAGTCCCTTCGGCCGGGGCTGCCTTCCTTGAAGGCCTGGTTCGAGAGAAGCAGTCTACCTCTCAGCGAAAAGCAATACAAGCAGATCTGGCTGTTCCACACCTTGCTGCGCGAGAAGAATGCCCGGTATGATCTGACCCGCATCTATCAGTTCGACAACATGGTTCAGAAGCACTACATTGACTGCATCATGGTGGCTAAGCTGCTGCACTGGAAATTGCCGTCCCCCATCCTGGACATCGGCACAGGGGCGGGACTTCCGGGGATTCCGCTCAAGATCGCCTGTCCGGAGACGGACATGATCCTTTCCGAAGGAAGGCACAAGAGAACAGCCTTCCTGCGCGAGGCGGTGCAAGCCCTCGGGCTGAGGGGCATTGAGATCTATGAAGGCAAGATTTATCCGTCCTTCAGCCGGAGCGTGAACGGTGTCATTACGCGGGCCCTCGAATCCATTCCCAAGACCCTGGACCGCGTCATGAAGTGCCTTGCGCCGGGAGGAAGCGCTATTTTCATGAAAGGGCCGTCCTGCAACGATGAACTGGAGGAAGCGGTGAGAGCTTTTCGGGACACCTATGCGGCGGTCCAGGACATCTCCTACGCCATCCCCCACTCGCCGCATCGACGAAGACTGATTGTTTTCAAACGCCTGTAGGCGCAGGCCCGATACCTGCCTTGTGCCACGAACCATCATGGGTGATTCCCCACCACCTGCCTGCTCGAATCCGGCTGCCTACCGTTCAATGTCTCAACTGTTCAATGCTCAATGACCAACCATATCTTTGAAGTCGCCCGCCCGAATGCGGTCCTCGCGCCGTCGCAGCATCTTTCTCCGCTCACCCTCTTTGGGAACGCGCTCCCTTCCCTTGAGCATGAGGGTGACGACCAGGCCGAGAATGAGGAGAGCCTGGAGCAACCCCAGAAGAGCCTCAATGACGTTCTGATCCATGATGATGAAAGCGCTCATGCCGAGGCAGACGGAGATGGTGGAGATAATGAATACCACCTCTTTTCTCGCAAAGCCGAGAAAAAGCAGACGGTGATGCAGATGATCCTTGTTGACGCAGGCGAGCAGCTCGATGAAAGTCCTGGCCTGGCGATTCTTGATGCGCGAGAGATTCACGTAAACCATATCAAAGATGAGCACTCCGAAGATGAGCAGAGGAGCGGCGAGGGACACGAAATGGCTCGTCATCGACCACTGCCCCAATACCGCCAGTCCGGCCAGCGTGAACCCCAGGAACGTGCTGCCTGCATCCCCCAGGAAAATGAGGGCCGATTTTCCAAGGCGGAAGTTGTGGGGAAGAAACCCGACGCACGCCCCGACCGCGGCCACGGCGAACCATCCAAGGGCCGGCTGATCCGTGTTGAAGGCCAGGATGCCCAGGAACAGGGCGCAGATCATGGACAGGGCGGAGGCAAGACCGTCAATGCCGTCAAAGAAATTCATCGCGTTGGTGAGCCCCACCATCCAGAGGACGGTGAGAGGGATGTTGACGATGGGCGCCCAGGCAGCGTGGTAAAAGAACGTGAGGTGAACGCCGCCCGTCACGATCACGACAAGAGAGATGGCGACCTGCAGGACGAATTTCAGCAGGGCAGGGAGGGGCTTGACATCGTCCATGAGACCCATGACAAAAATCAAGGTCGCCCCGATCAGCAGGCTTCTCATCCCGGCCAAAAACACATTGTTGACCAAAAGGGCCGCTGAAAAGGCGACAAAGACCGCCACGCCCCCAAGAAGAGGGGTGGGCTGGTCATGGATCTTGCGCCAGTCCGGCCGGTCAAGGATCTTCAGCTTGAGGGCCAGGGCGCGGCAGAGAGGGGTCAGGAAACAGGCCGACAGAAATGAAAAAAGAAGGATATACTGCCACCTCAGTCCTGAGTTGAAGAAGAAAGCGCGGACGGAAGGCAGAAACAGGGCCACGAGCGACAGGGCAAGAAGCGTTTGCCAGAGGATTCTAAGAATCAAGGCATATCCCTTTCTTTTTGAGAAGTTCACGGTAGACCTTTTCTATGGACCGAACCATCGTATCCGCACTAAAGTGATCGGTCATTTTCTTTCGCCCTGCTTGGCCCATCCTGGCGGCAAGCGCTTTGTCATTCAGGATTTTCAAGACCGCGGAGGCCAATTCCTTTTCGTTCCCCGGGCTCACGAGATAGCCGTTCAAACCCTGCTCGATCAGATCAGGGATTCCGCCCACTCTGGTTCCCACCACCGGCTTCTCCATGGCCATGGCTTCAAGAAGCACGCGGCCCATGCCTTCAAAATAGGAAGGGAGAACCGCGAGGTCGAAGGTGGGGATGATCCGGGGCACATCCTCCAGAAAGCCCGTGAAGATCACGGCCTCTGAAAGTTCCAGGCTGCTCACCATGGCCTTGAGGGATTCCGTCAGATAGCCCTCCCCGACAATGACCAAACGGGCTTGCGGGTTTTGCTTTCGGATTTCCGCGAAGGCCCGGATGAGAAGATCGTGGCCCTTTCCATCCCAGAGCTTGGAAACCATGCCTACCACGGCGTCCTGCTCACCCAGGCCCCATGTGGCCCTGAGCCTTTTGGTTTCTTCTTCCGTCGCCGGCGTGAATCGGTCGAGCTCAATGCCGCTGTAGATCTTCACCATCTTTTTCCGATCCGCGATTTTTTCCTTGAGTGCCCAATCCACCAGGGGCTGGGAAATGAAAATCATGCAATCGCACCAGTGAGAAGCAAGACGCTCCGCATTCCTGAACAGCCACCGCCGCCACGAGGGTTCCTTATCATGAAATGAAAAGCCGTGAACCGTGTGAACAATGACGGGTACACCGGCCAGCGTCGCTGAGAGTCGGCCGACAAAACCGGCCTTCGAATTATGGGTGTGAACGACATGGTAAGGATTGTTCTTCATGAAAAGGGCCAGGTCGAGGACCGTCAATGCATCCTTGAAGGGGTGCAGGGGCTGGACCAGGTTCTTGAACGTGACGACTCTCATGCGGTTGCTGCGAACCAGAGGGATCAGCTTGCCATCCGGAGCACAGGCCAGCGTTGCCTCGTACACCGCCTTGTCCAGGCCCCTCATGGAAAGATAGGTGTTGAGTCCTGATCCACTGATCACAGGGAGGGTATGGATGTGGAGGACTTTCACCACAGAGTTTGAAAGGCCTTTCATGAAAAAAGAATGTTATCATAACACAAAAAAGATGTAAATAACCATTTTTTAAACATTCAAACTCAAATTTGTCATTTAGAATCATCAAAAATAACTTTTTCTAAATATGGAGCACCACAAGGTCATGAAAATAGTGGCGAGGCAGTGTATTTTATGACATAGTGAAATTCGACGGTCTCGCAAAAAGTCATCAGAGTCGTCACCCCGGCGAAAGCCGGGGTCCAGAAGTCCTTGGTATTCCTGGATTCCGGCTTTCGCCGGAATGACGAAAAACAGGGTTTGCGGACTTTTTACGAACGCGTCAAGGTTGACGTTTTCGTAAGAAGTCCCAAAACGTCATTGCGAGGCGCGAAGCGCCGTGGCAGTGCAGTGCACTGTCCCGAGCGTAGCGAGGGATCTCCGAATGGCGCGAAAAGATCCTTCGATCCGCCTGCGGCGGCCTCAGGACGACTTGCTCCGCAAGTCGGATTGCCCCTCGGCCGTGAGCTCGGGGCCGAACGGCTTCGCTTCGCTCACAATGACAAAGGAAGCGTTTTTGGACTTTTTACCGTGAAAATCCCCCTCGATCCCCCTTTTCCAAAGGGGGAGGTTCAATAACGTGCCGCTTCATTCCCCCCTTTAGTAAAGGGGGGCCAGGGGGGATTTTAAGTGGCGGGGGCGACCTTCGTAAGGGTCATGAGCGTTTACGAGTTCGTCAAGAATGATGAAATCCAGTTAAGAAAGGTGACCCGTGCCTATGGACGGTCAGGGACTAGGCGGATCGAGAAAAATCGAATGCCGAAATGAGGAAGATGTCAGAAAGCTGGTGAAGGAACTCAACATCAGCTTCATTCAATTCTGGTTCGTGGATGTGCTCGGGTTTCTCAAGAGCTTTGCCGTCACGCCCTCTGAACTGGACGAGGGACTCACGGAGGGCATGGGCTTTGATGGATCCTCCATCGAAGGGTTTGCGAGAATCCAGGAAAGCGATATGATCGCAAAACCCGATCCTGCCACCTTCCAGTTGGTTCCCTGGCGAAGCGCCGATCGCCCTGTGGCTCGCATGTTCTGCGACATTCTGAACCCCGACGGCACGCCCTATGAAGGAGATCCCCGTTTCGTTTTCAAACGGCTCCTGAAGAAGGTGAGCGAGAGGGGCTATACCTATTACGTGGGACCTGAACTGGAGTACTTCTATTTCAAGAACAACCAGGGTACGGAAGTCCTGGACTCGGGAGGCTATTTTGATGCAAGGCCTCTGGACGTGGGAAGCGATTTGAGGAGGGACACGATTTTTGCCCTCCATTCCATGGGGATCCAGGTGGAATACAGTCACCACGAGGTGGCGCCCAGCCAGCATGAGATCGACCTTCGTTACGATGAGGGGTTGAGGATGGCTGACAAGACGGTCACCTATCGTCTGGTCATCAAGGAGATCGCCCGGCAGCACGGCGTCTATGCCACGTTCATGCCAAAGCCCATTTTCGGCCAGAACGGCAGCGGCATGCACGTGCATCAATCTTTGTTCAAGGGCACCAAGAACGCCTTCCACGACCCCACGGACAAGTACAATCTGAGCGACGTGGCCAAACACTACATTGCAGGCTTGCTCCGTCACGCACCGGAGATCGCCGTGGTCACGAACCAGTGGGTGAATTCTTACAAGAGACTGGTGCCGGGATACGAGGCGCCGGTGTATGTTTCCTGGGCCCGGAGAAACCGCTCGGCCATGGTCAGGGTTCCCATGTACAAACCCGGAAAGGAACTCGCCACCCGGATCGAGTTCCGCTCCCCCGACCCGGCGTGCAACCCCTATCTGGCTTTTGCCGTGATGCTGGGAGCGGGCATGGACGGCATCGAAAAGAAACTGGTCCTGCCCGACCCGATTGAAGAGGACATCTATGAGATGAATCCCGCTGAAAGGAGAGCCCACGGCATCACCGACCTGCCGGGAAATCTCTACGCAGCCATCCTGGAGGCGGAAAAAAGCAAGCTTGTGAGAGAGGTGCTGGGGGAGCACATTTTCAACAAGTTCATCGAGAACAAGAAAATCGAGTGGGACAACTACCGGACCCACGTCAGTCAATACGAGCTGGACCGGTACCTGGCAAGATTGTAATGAGGGAGGGCTGCGGCCATGCTCACGGCAAAAGACATTATGACAAAAGACCTGATCACCGTGTCGCCCGACATGGAGATCGTCAAGGCGGCAAAGATCCTGCTCGAGGAGGGGATCAACGGGGTCCCGGTCGTGGACCGCGGGAAACTCGTGGGGATTCTCTGCCAGAGCGATTTGATCGCTCAGCAGAAAAAGCTTCCGGTTCCTTCGGTTTTCACTCTCCTGGACGGTTTCATCCCCTTGGGGTCCACCAAGCAGTTTGAAAAAGCCTTTCAGAAAATCGCGGCCACCACCGTCGCCGATGCCATGACGCGGAACCCGGTTTCGGTGGATCCCGGAACCTCCATAGAAAAAATCGCCGGCCTCATGGTCGACAGGGGTTTTCACACCATTCCCGTGGTGGAAAAAGGGAAGCTCGTGGGCATTGTCGGGAAAGAGGATGTGTTGAAGACCCTCATGCAAGGGTCGGACACGAAGTAGGAAGACCGCATCAGGAGAGGAGCCTTTTCTCGATCAGCTTGCGGAGTTCGGCCGCATTCGCCTTGCCGGCCGTCTGTTTTTTGGATTGGGGGCTATGCGCGGGATTCTTTTGATTCTGGACTAGGATCGGGCACCTCGACCATAGTCATTTGGCTTCCTGGCTCAAAAGGGACCTGGGTGGCGAGCATGTCTTGGGCGCCAATGGCCAGAGACTTCAATAGCGCTTCCTTTGTTCTTTCCTGGGCATTGACTCCCGGAAGATCCACCAGCCATCCGATCCACCAGCCGTCGCTTTCCTTAATGATCGCTCTGTACTTCATTGTTTGTTTTACCTCACAAATGGGATCTCAAGATCTTTGCAGATCTTTCTTGCCAGTTCGTCAACAATCTCTCTATGCCTCGGGACCTCTGTCTTCAGGAAATCCTTCTGGAAAATCGTGTGCCTTTTCCCCTCACGCAGCAAGAGTGCCCCATGGTGCTTCAAATGCTTGACAAGAATATGCCGTTTCATGAACGCATTTTCCGCTAAAACGTTCCTTGTGTCAATTCACAGAAGAGTTTTTCAGGACAGCATGGGGTTGGCGCCTTACCATAGGACAAGGTTTTGTTTTTTACATTCCAAAAATATAGCATTGGAGTCCTATTCGCCAAATTGTGCGGCATCCCACTGGAGACGGGCATGACTGGCGAAGGAAAACGATTGAGTAATTTTACTCAATCATTGAGTAAAATTGATTGATTCGCCTTAAATTCTGTAATTTAAAGCTGTTATGGACTATTGGAGATCTCCTTCTATCAAACCTTGGTATGGAGCTTTGAGCGCTGACGTCGGTCATTCATGCCCTGATCGATCCCCGGCAAGTTGACAGGGTGACTGGCTTGGCTCGCTTTCTTGCCCGGTACCCAAAGGCACGGTCGATCCTTGTAGGGGCTCAGGGAATCCCCCTGGAAACGTTTTTCAGCAGGGATGCTGCATCATGGCTGGTCAAATGAAAGAAGCCGGGAGCATGATGGGGAGCACGGTGGGCCAGATCGAAAAGAAGACTCAGCAGCGTGTGGTGAAACTGTTCCGCGAGCGGCCTGATTATCTATGAGCGCAGTTTATCTTGTATGAGCCTGGTGAGGGCGGCAGGGTCGGCCTTGCCGCGTGTTTTTTTCATGACCTGGCCGATGAGGAAATCCACAGGTTTCTTGTTTCCGGCCTTGATCTTGGCAACCGCCTCAGGATTCTTGGCCAGAACCTCGTCTACGATCTTCTCCAGGGCCGCGCTGTCCTGAATCGGCTTCAACCCTTTGCTCTCGATCAAGGCCTCAGGCCCTACGCCTTTTTCAAACATCTCTTCCAGGATGGAGCGAGCCATCTTTTCCGTAACCGCGCCTTTGGCGATAAGATTCACCAGGGTGGAGAAGTGGTCCGGCGGGACCGGGCACTGCTCCATGGACAGGCAGGCCTTGTTGAGCAGCTTGAAGAGGTCCTTGATGATCCAGCGGCTGAGCCTCTTGCGGTCTTCGCACGCAAGGGCACAGGTGGTGAAGTACTCGCTCACCGCTTTTTCCTTGGTCAGGATCAGGACCTCGTCGCGGGGGACGTCGAACTCCTGCACGAGGCGATGGACCTTCTGGTCCGGCAACTCTGGCACTTTCTTCCTGATTCCGTCGATGAAGTCTTCATCGAGCTCGATTTCCACAAGATCGGGATCCGGGAAGTACCGGTAGTCGGGAGCGTCCTCCTTGCTTCTCATGGGAAAGGTTTTGCGCTTCTTTTCGTCGAAAAGCCGCGTTTCCTGGTTGATGTCCCCGCCCGACCGCAGGATGTCCGCCTGTCTCTTGGTCTCATACTCCAGGGCGTCCATGATAAACTTGAAGGAAGCCATGTTCTTGATTTCAGCGCGATGGCCGTAGCCCGGATGCCCCTTCGGCCGCAGGGAGATGTTGACGTCGCAACGCAGTTGGCCTTTTTCCATGTTGCAGTCGCTGATCTCGATGTATCGCAGGGTTTGTCTCAGTTTTTCGAGGTAGGCCCGCGCCTCCTGGAGCGAGCGGATCGGGTTTTTCTCGTGATCGGTCACGATTTCGAGAAGAGGCACACTGGAGCGGTTGTAGTCCACGAGGCTGAACTCCGAGGCCTCGAATGAATCGGAGGAATGGACCAGTTTGCCCGCATCCTCCTCCAGGTGGACACGCTTGATCCCAACCGCATAAGGCCGTCCGTCATCGGCCGTGATCTCCAAGAAACCGTCCGTGCAGAAAGGCCTTTCGTATTGGGAGATCTGATACCCCTTTGGGAGGTCAGGGTAGAAATAGTTCTTTCGCGCAAACCGCGAGGTTCGGTTGACCGTGCAGTTGAGGGCGAGGCCCGCTCGCACCGTGTACTCCACAGCCTTTTTGTTGAGCACAGGCAGGGCTCCGGGCTGGCCGGTGCACACGGGGCAGATGCAGGTGTTGGGCGGTGCGTCAAAGTCGACCGGGCAGTCGCAGAAGAGCTTCGACCTGGTCTTCAGCTCCACGTGGGTTTCAAAGCCTATGATCGGTTCAAAGTCCATGACGATTCGTCATTCTGTCTTCTGTATTCTGTCTTCTTCATCATTCCATCATTCCACTATTCCATCATTCCCTCTTGTTCTTTCATACCCATAGGCGACGCGCAGGACCGTCTCTTCATCAAAGGCCTTGCCTATGATTTGCATGCCCACGGGCAGCCCTTCAATGTTTCCGCAGGGGACGCTCATCCCCGGAAGCCCTGATAGATTGAGCGACACGGTATACACGTCCACCAGGTACATCTGAAGCGGCTCCGTGATCTTTTCCCCGATCTTGAAGGGCAGGCAGGGAGAAACCGGAGTCACCAAACAATCAACCTTTTCAAAAGCCCTGTCGAAGTCTTCTTTGATGAGGGTGCGGGCCTGCTGGGCCTTGAGATAATAGGCGTCATAGTACCCGGCTGAGAGGACATAGGTGCCGAGCATGATTCTTCTCTTCACTTCGTTGCCGAACCCAAGGCTTCGGGTGGCCTCGATCATTTTCACCGAGTCGGAAATTTCCTCGGCTGCCCGGAAGCCGTACCTCACCCCGTCATAGCGCGCAAGGTTGCTGCTGGCCTCCGCGGTGGCGATGAGGTAGTAGGTCGCGACGGCATAGGGCGTATGGGGCAGCGAGACCTCCACGATGCGGGCTCCGCCGCTTTCGAGGAGAGAGACCGCTTGCATGATCTTTTCCTTGATTCCCTGGTCCAGGCCTTCCACAAAGTACTCCTTGGGCAAGCCGATACGCACCCCTGCCACTCCCGTTTTCAATGTGCGGCCAAGGTCGGGGGTCTTCACATCCGCCGAGGTGGAGTCTTTGGCGTCGTGGCCCCAGATCATGCCGAGAAGAGCGGCACAGTCCTCCACCGTTTTCCCGAAGGCCCCCACCTGGTCGAGAGAGGAGGCGTAGGAGACAAGACCGTAACGGGAAACACGGCCGTAGGTGGGCTTGATGCCGGCCACACCGCAGTAGGCGGCAGGAAGGCGGATCGATCCTCCCGTGTCCGATCCGACTGCCACGACGGCCTCTCCTGCAGCAACAGCGGCCGCGGATCCCCCGCTCGAGCCTCCGGCGACCCGGCCGGGATCCAGGGGATTGCGGGTGGGACCGAAAGCGCTGTTTTCCGTGGAGGAGCCCATGGCGAACTCGTCCATATTCGTTTTCCCCACCAGCACGGCCCCGCTCCCGAGCAGCCTTTTCACGGCCGTGGCGTTGTAGGGAGGGATGTAGTCTTTGAGGATCAAAGATCCGCACGTTGTCCGGATACCCTTGGTGCACAGCACGTCTTTGACGGCCACGGGAATCCCGTCAAGAGGAGAGAGGCTTTGTTTCTCGCGGTATCGGCGGTCCGCTTGATCCGCCTGTTTAAAGGCCATCTCGCGGGTCGGGGTGATGAAGGCGTTGATCTCGCTCTCCCTGACCTCCATGCGCCTGAAAACGGATTCGGTGATCTCCCGCGAGCTGATCTCCCGTTTTTTGAGCAATTGCACGAGTTCTGAAGCGCTTTGATCACATAGATCCATAGCCTAACATCCTATTTTCCGTCATTCCGGCGAAAGCCGGAATCCAGGAATACCAAGGATTTCTGGACCCCGGCGCCTGCCCCGGACCTGATCCAGGGTTCGCCGGGGTGACGACTCTTTACCGTGAAAATGCACTGGCCGGACGAGTGGCCTTGTAGGGATCGGCCTCCGTGCCGATCCGCGGAACGGGATGCCCTTCGAGAACCTCAGGGTCCTGAGCGAGTCGAAGGAGAACCCGTTCCCTACAGAACAAGAAAACCGAATTCGCATGGTTCCCCTAAAGTCCGCCCCCACATTTTCATTGGCAGGGGTGGCCTGCGCCCAGTTCATGAGCGTTTACGAATTCATCAACCGTGACGGTCTCGCAAAAAGTCCCGTTCACCCTTCCATGATCTTTGGAACCTTGAAGAAATCCTTTTCCCTTTCCGGGGCATTGGACAGGATGCCTTCAGGTTTGCCCGCTTTCCCAGGCTTGTCTTCCCGCCAGACATTGGTTACAGGAAGGACATGGCTCATGGGCTCGACGGATTCCGTGTTCAGCCTTCGCAAGGTTTCCACGTATTCCAGGATGGAATTGAGGTCTTTCCGGTACAGGACCGCTTCCTCCTCGGTGAGCTTCAACCTGGCAAGCTTCGCGATGTGATGCACACGACCCATGGATATTTCTCCCCCGGCCGGTGATGGGCGCGCCCTGCGGGCGGCCTTGACAGATGCTTCAGCCCCGGATGGGACGGATAGACCAAGCTCGGTGAGCTGCAAGTCCGACACGAAAGACGGAGCTTGGGTCAGGGGGCAGTATGCACTGCGGTTCTTGGGAAAGGCGATCACGTCCCTAATCGATGAGGCCTTCAGGATCATGGCCACCACCCTGTCGAGGCCCAGGGCGAGTCCGCCGTGCGGGGGCGCTCCGTATTCGAGGGCCCTGAGAAAGAACCCGAACTTGGTTTCCAGCTCCTGCTCCGTAAGCCGGAGAGCCAGAAAAATCTTTTTTTGAATGTCCATGCGGTGGATGCGGATGCTTCCTCCGCCCAGTTCCTCACCGTTGATGACAAGGTCATAGGCTCTCGATTTCAGCTTGAGGAGGGCTGTCGGGTCGGCCGGGTCGAAGTCCGTCATGTCCGGCATGGTGAAGGGATGGTGCTGGGAGCTCAAGCCGTCCTCTTTCATCTCGAACAGGGGAAACTCGGTGATCCAGACGGGGCGGTAGAGATCCCCGGGGATCAGAGCGAACCTTTCCGCCATGTGAAGCCTCAGACTGCAGAGCACCCTGTTCACGACATCCCTGGACAGGTCGGCGATCAGGATGAGGACGTCGCCGTCACGGGCGCCGAACCGGGTCTTCAGAGCTTCCAGTTCGCCGGCCTTGAAAAACTGCACGATGTTGGACTCCAGGCCGCCGTTGACGACCTTCATCCATGTCATTCCCCTCGCTCCGAAGGAGGGGGCGATTCTCATGGCATAGTCGTTCTGAAGGAGGTTCTTGCTCAGGGCTCTGGCCATGCCCTGAATGCAGAAGCCTTTCACCACGCCGCCCCCGTCAAGGATCTGCCTGAAAACACTGTAATCGGTAGCGCTCAGCAGGTCTGTCACGTCTTCAAAAGCCATGCCGAACCGAAGATCGGGTCGATCGGAGCCGTACCTCTCCATCGCCTCCTCATAGGTCATTCTGGGAAAGGGTCTGGGAAGGCCGATACCGCCCAACGTGAACATTCTCGCCGTCAGTTCTTCCACCAATTCATAGATGAACTCCTCATCAACAAAGGAAGCCTCCAAGTCAAGCTGGGTGAACTCCGGTTGCCGGTTCGGCCTGAGGTCCTCGTCCCGGAAGCAGCGAACGATCTGGAAATAGCGGTCCATCCCGCTCATCATCAGGAGCTGTTTGAAGAGCTGGGGCGACTGGGGCAAGGAGTAGAATTTCCCCTTGTGGATGCGGCTGGGAACCAGATAATCCCTCGCCCCTTCCGGCGTGCTCTTGGTGAGAAAGGGCGTTTCAATCTCGAAGAACCGGCGCTCGTCAAGATACTCCCGGATGCCCTTCATGATCTCGTATCTCTTGGCGAAGAGTTCCTGCATGGAGGGGCGCCGGAGGTCGAGGTATCGGTACTGGAGCCTGATTTCCTCATCCACCTTCTCCGGATTGGTCTTGACGTCTTCACCGAAAACGATTGCTTTCTCGGAGATCTTGAAGGGGAGAACCCGGGAAGGAGAGAGGATCTCCAGTTCCAGGGCAAGAACCTCGATGTGCCCTGTTCTCAGGTTGGGGTTTTCAGTCCCCTTTTCTCTCAAGGCCACCTTCCCCTTCACCTGGATGACGTATTCCTCCTTCAGGGAAGAGGCTTTTTCATCCATTTCAGCATTCAGGGCGGGATTGAAAACGATCTGGGCCACCCCTCGCACATCTCTCAGGTGGATGAAGAGAAGACTCCCGTGATCCCGGATGGCGTCCACCCACCCCATGAGGAGCACCTCCCTTCCCACGTGAGAGGAAGTCAGGTCTCCGCAGTATATTCTTTGGCGCCAGTCCATAAAAATCCCTAAGAAATAAACGGTACTATATACTTCATCGGGAACGGGCAATCAATCCCTAAATTCGTGTCCCCATGGAGGCAGGGACCGTTTCCGGAGCACCAGGCCGCATAAGACCCGTGAATACCATTTTGTCGAATTACGCCCCATTAACCTACAAATTTGTCATAACGCGGCCGATCCTCAATCTAGGGGCACCTGAAAATAATCCATAGAATCGAGAGATTGATGGATTCCTAAGAAGGCCGAAAACCTTCAATCCGTCGTTGTGAGCAAAGCGAAGCGATCTCGTATCTTGCCGGATATCCATGAGATTGCCGCGGGGCTTTGGGCCTCGGAATGACGTCGTTGGACTTTTTGCAAAGCCGTCAAGGGATTGAAAACAAAGCCGGGGTGGCATACCTCTTGCTCAGAGTATTCCTCGATTCCATGAAAACAAAGCACTGAAACGCCGCGGCAAGGGGGCGTCCGCTGGGATCAAAAGAATAAAATGAGAGGGGAGGAAGCCAATGAGCGAAATAAAATCGGCAAAAGAGATTGTCAGCATGATCAAGTCGGAAAAGATCGAGGTCGTGGATCTCCGATTCATGGATTTTCCCGGAATGTGGCAGCACTTCTCCATTCCGGCCAGGGAAATCGATGAGGATACCTTCGAAGCCGGCCTGGGGTTTGACGGGTCGAGCATCAGGGGATGGCAGGTCATCAACGAATCGGACATGCTCGTGAAGCCTGTTCCCGAGACGGCTTTCATCGATCCCTTTTTCGAGGCAAAGACGTTGATCATGGTCTGCAACATCTGTGATCCCGTCACCGGAGAGGACTACACGAGGGATCCGAGGAATATCGCCCGAAAGGCAGCGAACTATCTCAAAACCACGGGCATCGCGGATGTGGCTTACTTCGGGCCCGAAGCGGAGTTCTTTATCTTCGACGACATCCGGTTTGACCAGAATGAGAGAGAAGGGTATTACCACATCGACTCTGTAGAGGGCCGGTGGAACGCGGGGAGAGTGGAGAACCCCAACCTCGGATACAAGGTCAGGTACAAGGAAGGATACTTCCCGGTGCCCCCAACGGACAGCCAGCAGGACATCCGGAGCGAGATGATGCTGACCCTCGAGAAGATCGGCGTGCTCATCGAGGCACAGCATCATGAGGTGGCAACCGGCGGCCAGGCGGAGATCGATATGCGCTTCGCCCCCCTTGTGCAGATGGCGGACAACCTCTTGAAGTACAAGTACGTGATCAAGAATGTGGCCAGAAAGCACGGCAAGACCGTGACCTTCATGCCCAAGCCTCTGTTCAGCGACAACGGTTCAGGCATGCACGTTCACACGTCCCTCTGGAAAGGAGACAAGAACCTGTTTGCAGGGGACGGCTATGCAGGCCTGTCCCAAATGGCCATGTACGGGATCGGCGGCATTCTGAAGCACGCTCCTTCCCTGCTTTCCATCACCAGCCCGACCACCAACAGCTACAAGCGGCTGGTTCCCGGATTCGAAGCGCCCGTGAATCTTGCTTACTCCAGAAGAAACAGGAGTGCTGCGGTCAGGATTCCCCTTTACTCCAACTCCCCCAAGGCAAAGCGCCTCGAGTTCCGGTGCCCGGACCCGAGCTGCAATCCCTACATGGCTTTCTCGGCGATCTTGATGGCGGTCATCGACGGAATCCAGAACAAGATCGATCCAGGGGATCCGCTGGACAAGGACATCTATGACCTGCCGGCGGAGGAGCTTGCCAAGGTGCCGCACACCCCGGGTTCCTTGAGAGAGGCCCTCAAGGCCCTTGAAAACGATCACCAGTACCTTCTCAAAGGCGACGTGTTCACGTCGGATGTGATCGAGACCTGGATTTCTTACAAAATGGAGAGGGAAGTGATAGCGGTCGAACTCCGTCCCCATCCCTGGGAGTTCGCTCTCTACTACGACATCTAGCGAAGCGGCGCCTCGAAGCAATCCGTCGCCCGTCGCAGGCTGTTGGCTCGGACGGGCGAGGGCCTGGCAGGGACGGCCATTCCCCTCAAGGCGATATCTATTGGGGCCGGGGAAAGCGAATGGATCTTTGAGGGTTTGAGAGACCTTTGAGTGCAGTTCACTAACCCTGGTCCTCAGGGCCAGGTCAGAGACAATTGATTATGCCTGTGGGAGTGAGAAGGCTCTAAATTCGAAGCACGAAATTCGAAATACGAAACAATACATAATGACAAAAATTCCAATGACCCAAGCAATGAGCGTATTTGGTACCGCGATTTCGTTTTGTTTTTGTCATTAGGATATTTGGTATTCGAATTTGTTTCGTATTTCGATATTCGGATTTCGGATTTTGGCGAGGGCTATACCAGCAAATCATGCCCTCTGGGCTTAGACCAAAGCCGGGCCCTCTGGACCCGGATTCTTACATATCGCCTTTCGGAGAACGGCCGTCTCTGCTCGCAATCACTTGATGCAAATGGCAGGAAGGGAAACTGTAAAGATTGGTAGACGTTCTGAAAATGGGCTCAAGGGGGTTCAACGGCGACGGCGGCCGAGAACCCCTTTTGATTTCTGCAAGGAATAAGCTCTGCGGTCTCGGCGGCCTCTGCGGTGAAATTTGTATCTTCGGGCAGGGTCATATACAATGACGCCCATGACAACAAAGAAAGAGGAGCCGGAATCCATCATGACCTCCGACTCGGAAAGGACTACGGGTCAGGCCCTGCCGAGCGCCTATGAGGCGGTGCAGGCGGAGCACCGGGCCCGACTCGGGGAAAGGTATTTCAAGATCTTCAGCGAGAAGGATCTTGAGCGGCACCTCCATGCCCTTGCCGATCTTTCTCCCGAGCGGCCCGTCGAGGTCCTTCTGGATCCGAAGAGGGACGGAACCCTGGATTGCACGGTTCTCGCTTTCGATTACCCCGGCGAGTTTTCCGTGATCACCGGCGTGCTCGCCGGCATGGGCTTCGATATTCTTTCAGGGGATGTTTTCACCTACGAAGGGGTTCCCAGGCAAAAGGCGGGCCGTCCGCGGATTCTTGAAACGGTTCGGGAAAAGGCGGAGATCTTCAAGCGCCGGCGGATCATCGACCATTTTTCCGGTGTCTTTGAAAGCCCTCTGCCCTTCGATGCATGGTCAGGGGAGCTTCGGGATAAAATGGCCTCCGTCATCCTTCTCCTGGAGCGGGGGGATGAGGCTTGCCTGCTCGAAGCCAAGCGAAGGGTCTATGAAATGGTGGTGCAGAGGCTGGCTCTTTTCCACAGGCAAAGGGAGCCTGTTCTCTACCCTGTGGACGTGGAGATCGACCATGAGGGCGAGTCGTTCACGCGGCTCAAGGTGGTGGCTCAGGACACGCCCGCTTTTCTGTATGCGCTGTCCAATGCCCTCTCCGTGCACGACGTGTCCATCGAGCACGTGAGGATCCGCACCATCCATGGCCGCGTGGAAGATGTGATCGACCTCGTCGATCTTCGGGGTCGCAAGATTCATGATCCGGAGCTCTTGAAGCGCATCACACTCTCCGTGCTCTTGTCCAAGCAGTTCACCTATTTCCTGGAAGCGGCGCCTGACCCTTATGCCGCTTTTTCCCGCTTCGAGCAGCTCTTGACCGATTTGGCCGGGAAGGACAGGGAGGGTCGTTGGCGGGAGTGGCTCCGAAATCCGAAACTACTCCAGGATTTGGCCAGGCTGCTCGGGGCCAGCGATTTCCTCTGGGAAGATTTCATTCGTCTCCAGTATGAGACCCTGCTTCCCATGCTGGGTCCGGACGAGGAGGGCAGGCGGCGCGCCGCAACGCCGGAAACGCTGCAGGCAAGGCTGGATCGCGCTCTTCAGGGGGCCCGATCCACCGAGGAAAAAGGGAAGAGGTTGAATGATTTCAAAGACCGGGAGATCTTTCTCATCGATCTGGATCACATCCTGGATCCGGGGGTGGATTTCAGGACGCTTGCCTTGGGACTGACGAGGCTTGCGGAAACCGTGGTCAACAAGGCGGCACGAATCGTCTACGAGGATTTGACCGGGCGGTTCGGAAGGCCGAGGACCGTGGCCGGCCTTGAAGCGAAGTACGCCGTTCTCGGGCTGGGTAAACTGGGAGGCGCGGCGCTCGGCTACGCCTCGGACCTGGAACTGCTCTTCGTTTACAGCGACAGCGGCCGGACGGACGGGAACAAGCCTCTCGACAACTCCGAGTTCTTTGCCCGCCTGGTCCAGGGTGTGACAAGCCTGATTCACGCAAAAAGAGAAGGGATCTTCCAGCTTGATCTCAGGCTCCGGCCATATGGGAGCGCAGGACCTGTCGCGTGCAGCCTGGAAAGCTTCTGCCGCTATTACGAGCCCGGAGGCCCGGCCCATTCCTATGAGCGAATCGCCCTGGTGCGAATGCGTGCCATCGGCGGAGACCCGGGTTTGGGAAAGCAACTGGAACGGCTGAGAGACGAGATGGTCTATTTTTCCGGAGACATCCGCCTTCAGGACCTCCAGGAATTGAGGGAAAAGCAGTTCTCCGAAAAAACAAAAGGCGGCCGGTTGAATGCCAAGTTCAGCCCGGGCGGGCTTGTGGATCTTGAATACGGCGTTCAGATTCTCCAGGTGACCTGCGGGAAAGACCGGCCGGAGTTGAGAACGCCGCTCATCCATGAAGCCCTGAGCGCTCTTTCCGACGCGGGAGTTCTGTCCGCGGAGGAGACAGGCCGTCTCGTGGGAGCCTACGGATTTCTGAGAAGGCTCATCAACAGCATGCGCATGCTTCGCGGTTCGGCCCAGGACCTCTTTCTCCCTGCACCGGAGTCCCATGAGTACGCTCACCTTGCAAGGCGCATGGGATACAGCAGGGGAGGGGCCCTGGATCCGGGGGAACAGTTGCGCATCGATTTCGAGAACTTCACGGCCGCGGTGCGCGTGTTCGTGGAGCGACATTTCGGAAGAGATTCCCTGCCCGGCCCGGGCATGGGAACCGTGGCCGACCTTGTCCTTTCAGACAAAACCCCTCAGGAACTCAGAAAGGGGGTTCTTGAGAAGGCGGGATTCAGGAACACCGATCGGGCTTTCGTGAACCTTCGAAGCCTGGCCGGTGAAGGGGTGCGAAGGGAGACCTTTTCGAAACTCGCTCTCCTCGCGGTCGAGATCCTGTCCAGAAAACCGGACCCGGACATGGCCCTCAACAACTGGGAGCGCTTCATTCGCTCCCTGGTGAGCCCGGAGTTTCACTTCAACCTTCTCCTTTCCCAGCCCATGCGGCTGGAAATCCTCCTGGGCATTTTTTCAGGAAGCCAGTTCCTGGCCGACACCCTGGTAAGAAACCCGGGCTTTCTCGACTGGGTCGCCATCCCGGAGATCCTCCACCGAATGCGGGAGTCAAAGGACATTGAAGAGGAGATGAGGCAGGCTGCAGAGGGTTGCGCAGGCCACAGGGAATGGCTCAACAAGGTGCGGCGCCTGAGACGAAGGGAAATGCTTCGCATCGGCACCCGGGACATGTGCCTGGGAGTCTCTACCCGGGACGTGGTGGCGGAACTCTCGCGGCTCGCGGAAGCTTTTGTGCGGGGGGTTCTGGAACAGGCCATGAGAAGACTCGGAGTCTCCGAGGATGGGAAGGATCGTTTTTGTATTCTTGCTCTGGGAAAGCTGGGAGGCATGGAGCTCAACTACAGTTCCGACATCGATCTCCTCGGCCTCCGGGATGACCGAAGCGCCCCGGGCAAAGAGCAGGACAAAGCCGTGTACGCCCGGCTGATGGAGGAGGTCCGCTCGGATCTTTCCTGCCACACGGAAGAAGGCTACGCCTACCGCGTGGACTTGAGGTTGAGACCCTTCGGCCGGGAGGGCGAGCTGGTGCCCGCTTTTTCAACCCTCGTGGAGTACTATGAAAAAAAGGCCTCGCTGTGGGAGATCCAAGCCGGTCTCAAGGTTCGTCCTGTGGCAGGCAACACGAGGGTCGGCTACGCCTTTTTGGAGAACATGCGTCCCCTTTGGCTCAGGGAAAGAAGTCGCGAGAGCATCGGGAAATCCATCGACAGGATGCGAGAGGCGGCCATGAAAGCGTCCTGCGGCGTCACCTTGGACGTGAAGAGCGGGGCCGGCGGGTTGAGGGATGTGGAATTCCTGGTTCAAGGGCTTCAGCTCATGCACAGCCGGAGCAAGCCCCACATCCTGGAGGGGAATACGCTGATCGGCCTCGACCTGCTGGGCGAGGCGGACATCCTTCCCGAGCAGGTGGTGGAGGAATTGAAAAAAGACTACCTTTTTCTCCGCCGCGTGGAGCACTATCTTCAGATCATGGAGGATCAGCAGATCCACGCCATCCCCCGGGATGAGGAGGAAGTGACGGCTCTTGCGAAAAGAGTCATGGGCACGGAGAGCGGCAAAGACCCATTCATGGCGGCCCTCAAGGCCTGTCTTTCCAGGGTCAGGGCCCGGTACACGGAGTATCTTTTAGGAGAGTGAAAAATGGCTTGACAAAATTTCCAAATAGAATACGTTAACGGGTGATCCCGCACAAAGGCGTTCGGAAATCACTCAATTCATCATGACAAAGGCGTCTGATCCTCTTGCTTGAGGATGACGCCTTTTTTTGTCCGCAATGAAATCCGCTGGCGCGGATTTCATAGAACGCCCCTTTGGGGCTTCGTATGAGATCTGTCAAGGCAGATTTCATGGAAGGCAAGAATACCATGGCACAGTTGAAATCGAGAAGCCGGACCGGAGCCGGGAAAAGGCACCTGACCCTTGCGCTTTTCTACTGCCAGAACACTCCGGAAAGCGGTGAGGCTGAGCGGCAAGCCCTTGAGGGGAAATACGGCTCTTCTCTGAGGCTCTTTCCCATCCCCTGCAGCGGAAGGCTCGACCCCATTCACCTCCTCAAGGCCCTGGAGGAATTTGCCGACGCCGCCTATGTCATCACCTGCCCCGAGGGGGCGTGCCGCTACTTCGAGGGCAACATGCGAGCGAAAAAGCGGATTGAGAGGACCAGGGATACGATCGCCCAGATCGGTCTCGAGCGGGAAAGGCTGGGCATGGTCATGAACACCAGGGAGAAGCCCAAGGCGCTCGGTGTTATCGCAAGTGAAATCCTGGACGGAATAAGCGCTTTCCCTCCGTCACCGGTATTCGCGAAAAGAAAGGCCTCAAAGGAGAAAGACTCATGATCACGGCGGAACAGAAGCCCCTGGACGAGATCCGGGGAACGATTGCATCCTACCAGCGCATCCTTGTGCTGGGCTGCGGCTCCTGTGTGGCGGAATGCGCCGCGGGCGGGGAGAAAGAGACGGGGATGCTTGCCTCCACCCTTCGCATGGCGGCAAAGATGGAAGGGCGGGAGGTGCTCATCAGGGAAAAGACCCTGGAGCGCCAGTGCGTCAAAGACTTTGTCATTCTTCTCGATGACGTGATCCACGAATACGACGCCGTCCTGTCTCTGGGGTGTGGTGCCGGGGTCCAGGCCGTGGCCGACATGTTTCCGGAAGTTCCGATCATCCCGGCCTTGAACACCGAATTCCTCGGTGAGACAAAAGACCAGGGGTTGTGGGTGGAAAATTGCCTGGGCTGCGGTGACTGCATGCTCTACCACTTCGGCGGTATCTGCCCCCTTGCCCGGTGTTCGAAGCATCTCCTGAACGGCCCCTGCGGGGGATCGGTGGATGGGAAGTGTGAAATCAACCCGGAGGTCCCATGCGGTTGGCAGCTCATTATCGACAGGCTTGAACAGCATCATGCCCTTGACAGGCTGGAGCACATCTATCCCCCCAAGGACTGGTCCAAAAAACAGGGGGGCGGGCCGAGGAAGATTATCAGGGAGGATCAACAGCGGTGAGCCGGTTAAAAGAAATTCTGGATCGAGGGGCGTTTGCGGTGACCGCGGAATGCGGCCCGCCCAAAGGGGCGGATCCCGAGGTCATCATGAAAAAGGCGGAGCTCTTGAAGGGCAGGGTGGATGCCGTCAACGTGACGGACAACCAGACCGCCATCGTGCGCATGTCCAGCCTTGCCGCTTGCGTGCTGCTGAAAAACCAGGGCCTGGACCCCGTTCTTCAGGCGGTGGTGAGGGACCGGAACAGGATTGCCCTGCAATCCGACATCCTGGGTGCCTCGGCCCTCGGCATCAGGAATATCCTCTGCCTTTCCGGGGACCACCAGCGCTTCGGCAACCAGCCCCAGGCCGCAGGCGTCTTTGACCTCGACTCCATCCAGTTCGTCCAGGCGGTTCGAAACATGCGCGAGCAGGGAGTCATCCTGGGAGGGGAAGCCCTGAGCAGGCCGCCCGATATCTTCATCGGTGCCGCGGCCAACCCCTTCGGAGATCCTTTCAACTTCAGGGTTGTGCGCCTGGCCAAGAAGGTCGCTGCAGGGGCCGAGTTCATCCAGACCCAGTGCGTCTACAACCTTCAAAGATTCGAGAAATGGATGGCCATGGCCGCGGACAGGGGACTCACGGACAAGGTGCACATCCTGGGAGGCGTGACGCCGCTGAAGTCTGCGGGTATGGCGAAGTACATGAAGAACAAGGTGGCCGGCATGGACGTGCCGGAGGAGGTCATCCGGAGGATGGAAGGCGTGCCTTCAAAGAAGCAGGCCGAGGAAGGGCTCAAGATCTGCGTTGAAACCATCCAGCGGCTGAGAGAAGTGCCCGGGGTACGAGGTGTCCACATCATGGCCATCGAGTGGGAGGAAAAGGTGGGCGAGATCGTTGAACGGGCCGGGCTGCTTCCAAGGCCCAAGTAACGACGGTGCACCGTGCACCGTTATTGAGGTTTTCGACATGCCGAAAAAATACATGATCCACACCCAGGCGGTTGCCCATCGCTTCAAGGCGATCACCAAGTCGGGCGTCATCGCCTGGGAGGAGGGGTGCCTGAAGTGCCCTGTGTGCGTGAAGAAACAGTGTGTGTACAAAGTCTATGAGCACCGGGGTCTTGACGCCAGGCAGATGGTGGATTCGGTGGACAACGAGTGCATGAACTGCTTGAGGTGCGTGCAGAACTGTCCCAAGGAACTGATCCAGAAGGGACTCAATCCGGAATACAAGGCCCTCGGGGATCCCTACTGGACCCCGGACATCGTGGCCCGTCTGTGGTATCAGGCGGAGACCGGGAAGATCCCCGTCTCGGGCGCAGGATATCCCGGCCCCTTCAGCGGCGCGGGTTTCGACAGCATGTGGACGGATATGTCTGAAATCGTCCGGCCCACAAGGGACGGCATCCACGGCCGGGAATATATCAGCACGGCGGTCGATTTGGGCCGAAAACCGCGGCACCTTTCCTTTGATGAAAGAGGGGGCCTCGCTGGGGGCTTTCCTCCCCTCCTGGATATTCCACTCCCGATCATTCTGAGAGTGCCGTCCTTCGGGTCTTATGGAGAAGAGGTCCTCAGAGGGTGGGCCATGGCAGCCCGTCGCCTGGGAACGTTTCTCGCTCTCCCTGTGGAGGGGCTGACGAGAAAGATGGAAAAATTTGTTTCCCACCTCATGCCCGTTTTGGCCCCTCAAGGAGATGCGGCGGGGAAGAGACGCAAGACCGTGCGGATGGTCGAGGTTCCCTGGAAGGAACAAGGGTGGGAACGAGCCGCCGAGGCATTTCCTTCGGCGCTCGTGGCCGTGCACCTCCCTATGGTGAAGGGGGTCGAAGAGCGTGCCCTTGTCCTGGCCCGCTCAGGCGCGGCCGCGCTTCATCTGGAAGCGAGCTACGACGGAAAGGCCATGGATGACCCCGGCCTTTCCATGAAAGACGTGATCCGCTCCGTTCACCGGACCCTTGTGGAGGGAGGCGTTCGCGACGAGGTGGTGCTCCTGGCAGGCGGGGGAATCGCCATGGCCGAGCACGTGGCCAAGGCCGTCATTTGCGGCGCCGACGCCGTGGTGATCGATTTTCCCATCCTCATCGCCCTGGAGTGCCGCATGTGCCGCCGCTGCACCCGGGGGCTTTCCTGTCCTGTGGAAATCGAAAAGGCCCGTCCCGCGTGGGTTGCAGCCAGGGTGTTCAATCTCCTCGGCGCGTGGCACAACCAGCTTCTCGAGGTGATGGGCGCCATGGGAATCCGGGATGCCCGGAGACTGAGGGGAGAAACAGGCCGCGCCATGTTTTTCGAAGAGCTGGACGAGGCCACTTTTGGATCCATGGGTGAGGTGAAAGAGGGCTATGAGCTGGTCTGAGAATGATCTTCCCCGTGTGGTTCCCGCGCCCTCCCGGTTCAGGAACCCCATCGGCAAATACCGCCTGCACCGGAGCAAGGCCTGCATTGCCTGCGGCCGGTGCGTGGAGGGGTGTCCCTACCAGGTCCACGAGGTGAAGCGGGGCCGGGTTCTCACGAAACACGCCTATCGTTGCGTGGGAACGGATTGCCCGACGCCCTGCCACCTGCAATGCCCGGTGAACGCCCTTTCCCTGAGCAGAAACCCCACGTTCGACACCCTCGGAGATTTCAGGTGGCCTCCCGACCTGCTGGCGAGCACCTGGCACATGGCCGAGACGGGAACCGTTCCGGCCCGCGGCCTGGAGTACCGGGTCGGGTCGTCGGCCGGAGGGTTCGACAAGCTGAGGCTCCAGGTGCCGCCCATGGAGGCCCGGAGCCAAGACCGGATTCAGGACCGGATCGGGGACGACGGCGTGGACGTGGGCGTGGAGCTGAACAGGCGCGGGGACAACGCACACAGGATCAAGATCAGTGTTCCTTTTTACGGCGGCGGCATGTCCTATGGGTCCGTGAGCATCACCACCATGCTCAGCCGGATAAAGGCCGCGGCGGCTCTCAACACCTTCTGCTGCACGGGAGAAGGGGGATATCCGGATGAATTGAAGCCTTACGACGACCACGTGATCACCCAGGTCGCCACCGGACTCTTCGGGGTGCGGGAGGAAACGATCCAAAGGGTGAAAATCGTCGAGTTCAAGTATGCCCAGGGCGCCAAGCCCGGGCTGGGCGGCCATCTCCTCGGAGACAAGGTCACGCCCGGGGTGGCCCGCATGAGAGAGGCGGTGGTGGGATATCCTCTGTTTTCGCCCTTTCCCTTTCACAGCGTTTATTCGGTGGAGGATCACAAAAAGCACGTGGACTGGATCAAGGCCGTCAATTCGCAGGCCCTGGTCTCGGTCAAGGTTTCGACCCCCACGGACGTGGACATGGTGGCGGTGGGAAGCTACTACGCCGGAGCTCACATCATCCACCTGGACGGAAGCTACGGGGGCACCGGCGCGGCCCCGGACATCGCCAAGAAGAACATTGCCATGCCTATTGAGTACGCCGTGCCCAAGGTGCACCGGTTCCTTCAACAGGAAGGGGTCAGGGACAAGGTCACGGTCATCGCCAGCGGGGGCATCCGCACTCCCCACGATGTCGCCAAAGTCATTGCCCTCGGCGCGGACGGCGTCTGCACGGGCACGGCGGACCTCGTGGCCCTGGAGTGCATCCGGTGCCACAACTGCGAAAGCGGCCGAGGGTGCGCCCGAGGCATCGCCACCACGGATTCGGAACTCATGGGCCTGATCGACCTGGAATGGGGAACCAGGAGGATCGTCAACATGTTCCTGGCGTGGCGGGCGGAACTGATCGGAATTCTGAAGCGGCTGAAGATGAAGAGCATCTCGGAGCTGGTAGGCCGCACGGACTGCCTGGTGCATTTGGATTATGTGGGAAAGGAATAATGGAATATTGGAAGAATGGAATAATGGGCATCTTGCTACAGCCATTCTCTTGATCCAATATTCCAGGATTCCATCATTCCTATGTTCCACCATATTGCCGGGTGGTGGGTTTCACATGGGTTCAACCCACCCTACGGTGTGAAGGCTGTGTAGGATGGGTCGAGCGGAGCGAAACCCATTGGGAAAGGTGGGTTTCACATGGGTTCAACCCACCCTACGGTGTGAAGGCTGTGTAGGATGGGTTGAGCGGAGCGAAACCCATCATTCCATGAAACCTGTGGATCGGGGTGGCGCGATGGCCAATTACAGAAGAATCTACGTCGAGGGTGGGACTTATTTCTTCACGGTGGTGACGCAAGGTAGAAGGCCGATCTTTTCGGACCCCCAGAAAGTGCAGAGGTTGCAGGAGGTCATGAAAGCCGTGGCGAAAAAGCACCCTTTTACTGTTGAGGCGATGACCGTCTTACCGGATCATCTGCACTGTATGTGGTCTCTTCCACGGAGTGACAGCGATTTTTCCAGCAGGTGGAAACAAATCAAGTACCGGTTTTCTCTCGGTCTTGAAGAGAACCCCGAGAGATCGTTTTCAATGTTGAAGAAAAATGAAAAGGGCCTCTGGCAAAGAAGATTCTGGGAGCACTTGATCAGAGACCAGGAGGATTTCAACAGACATGTGGATTACATTCATTACAACCCAGTGAAACATGGACTGGTCGAGAGACCGGTGGATTGGAAGCATAGTAGCTTCAGAAGTTTTGTAGAAAAAGGAATATACCCTGAAGATTGGGGTGCAAATATCCCAACCTCGATTCGGGATCTTGAGCTCGAGTGAAGGTTGGTGGGTTTCACTTAGGTTCAACCCACCCTACGCTGTGAGCCGGGTAGGACGGATTGAACGGAGCGAAACCCATTGGGAAAGGTGGGTTTCACTTAGGTTCAACCCACCCTACGCTGTGAGCCGGGTAGGACGGATTGAACGGAGCGAAACCCATTGGGAAAGGTGGGTTTCACTTAGGTTCAACCCACCCTACGCTGTGAAGGCTGTGTAGGATGGGTTGAGCGGAGCGAAACCCATCGTTGACGAAGACGATTTAGAGATGTCGGATTATGCTTATGAAGAAAAGGCATTTGATTTCCCGGATCATCCGATCGCGGGGGCCCCTGGTGGAGGACCTGCCTTACAGGGACCGTTTTGAAACAGAAGCCGAGGGCGGCTGCGGCGTGACCGGATTCGCCTGCTCGGTTCCGGTGAGGGGCAAACACATCTTTGAGCCGTCCAGGCAGATGCACAACCGGGGAAACGGCCGGGGCGGCGGGATCGCAGCCATGGGATTTGATCACCGGATGCTCGGTGTTTCTCAGGAGATTCTGGAGGAGGACTACATCCTTCAGGTGGCGGTCCTGGAAGAGGGCGTGATGGACGAGGTGGAGAGGCGTTTCATCGAGCCCTGTTACACCGTGGATTTCTCCGAGCGGATCCCGCGCATCGACGATTACCGGGACATCACGGGTCTCGAGGTCCGTCCCCCTGACGTGTGGCGGTACTTCGTGAGGGTCAAACCTGAAGTCCTGGCGAACTTCGCGACCGGAAACGGGCTCCAGGGGTTGGACCGGAGGGAGGCGGAAGACGAGTTTGTCTACCAGAACAGCTTCAAACTCAACAAGACCTTCTACGACGCTTACGGCAAACAGCAGGCTTTTGTCCTGTCCCACGGGAGGAACTTCTTCATCCTGAAAATCGTGGGTTATGCGGAGCAGGTCGTGCAGTACTACAAGCTGGACGACTTCAAAGCCCACATCTGGATCGCCCACCAGCGCTACCCGACGAAGGGAAGAGTTTGGCATCCTGCCGGCGCCCATCCCTTTATCGGGCTGAACGAGGCTCTGGTGCACAACGGTGACTTTGCCAATTACCATTCCGTGGTGGAATACCTGAGGCAGAGAAACATCCACCCTCTTTTCCTGACCGACACGGAAGTCTCGGCTCTGCTCTTTGACCTTTACAGCCGCACCTACGGCTATCCCCTGGAGTACGTGATCGAAGCCCTGGCCCCCACCATGGAAAGGGACTTTGATCAACTGGCCCTGGAAAAGCAGAAGGTCTACCGGGCCATCCAGGCCACCCACATTCACGGCTCCCCTGACGGGCCGTGGTTTTTCATCATTGCCCGCAACGACACGAAGACCAACCATCTTCAGCTCATCGGCATCACGGACACGGCCATGCTCAGACCCCAGGTCTTTGCTCTCCATGACGGACAGGTGCAGGTCGGGCTCATCTGTTCCGAGAAACAGGCCATTGACGCCACGCTCCGGAGCCTCTCCGACGAGGATCCCAGGGTCGGGACCGTGGCGGACCGCTACTGGAACGCGCGGGGCGGGAGCCACACGGACGGCGGCTCCTTCACTTTCAGCCTGGAGAAAAAGCCCGGGGAATCCCTGGAGCGAACGCTGCGCTGCGTGGACAAATTCGGTCAGGACGTCAGGGTGGAGTCCGGGCAAACGCCCTACCTGCCCGGCCGTGTCTATTACGTGGTCGATGAAGGCGATGAACAGAAATTCCAGATCAGGACCTTCTTCGAGCTCCAGCGGCCCGATCTGCTCTTCGACTATCTGAAAGAAGGCATCAGGTCATGGGATTACTCGGATTTCATGGATTGCCTGAAGGAAATCCGGACCTGGGCCCTCAGGGGTAACGCCCATCTTGAGATCGCCCTGGAGGCTTTGACGGTTCTCCTCGATCGCTTCTACCCCACCTATGACAAAAAAAGGCGTTCCCTTGTCCAGATCGTAAACAAGACCCTGGAAACCATTTTTCGCCACCTGCCTTCCCTGGAACCCGGTCCTCCCGCAGGAAGAGGAGGGAGGATCAGCTCCGAAGAGATCAAGAGCGCATACCGCTTCATCGACTGGGAAACACGGGGGTTTTTCAGGGGCCCTGATTACGACGAGAAGGTCCTTGTCATCGATGCCTCTCTTTTCCCTCCCGAGGGCGACTCCTGCGACAGCCGCCTCATGGCCGAGGCTTTTTTCCGGGGCTGGAGACGTTTTATCGTGTTCGGACTGAGAGGACAGCGCTTCCACGGCTGCGGGTTCGGGCCGGAAACCGGGGGCGTCAGGATCGACCTGTACGGCAGTTCCGGGGACTACATCGCATCAGGCATCGACGGCATGTCAATCTATGTCCACGGCAATGCCCAGGATCAGGTGGGGCAGATCATGAAGTCGGGAAAGCTGGTCATCTGGGGCGACGTGGGCCAGACGTTCCTGTACGGCGCCAAGGGCGGAGAAGTCTATGTCATGGGCAACGCGGCAGGCCGCCCTCTGATCAATGCGGTGGGAAAGCCGAGGGTGGTGATCAACGGTACGTGCCTGGATTACCTGGCCGAATCCTTCATGGCCGGCGACCCCCTGGGCGGCGGGGGCTTTGTGGTCCTCAACGGGATTCAGTTCAACAGCGACGGCGCTGTTACGCCCCAGCCCACCCCCTATCCCGGTTCCAACCTTTTCTCTCTCGCCTCGGGCGGGGCTATTTACGTGCGCGATCCCCTGAAAACGATTGATGAGGAGCAGCTCAACGGCGGCGAGATCGTTTCCATGGAGGAAAAAGACTGGGATTTGATTCTCCCCTATCTCAGGGAGAATGAACGGCTCTTCGGGATTTCCATCGAGGATGATCTCTTGAAGGTGGACGGGGCCAGAAGCAGTCCTCTCTGCGTCTACCGCAAGGTGAAGCCCGGATCCACGAAAGCCCTTTCCAGGGACGGCCTCGAGGAGTGGGAAGCATAAAAAGTTCCGTTGCCCATCGCGAGAGGAAAGTATAAATATGAAATCTGCCTCGGCAGATTTCATCTGTGGATCGAAGGGGGAAATCCTCGCCGCTTTATGCCAGCACCATGGGAGTACAAGAAGGCATTGCTTGCGCTGGAAGACGGGACCGTCTTCGGAGGACGATCCTTCACCGGAGATGGGGAAGCGGTCGGAGAAGTGGTTTTCAACACCAGCATGTCGGGCTACCAGGAAATCCTCACGGATCCCTCCTATTGCGGCCAGATGGTCGCCATGACCTACCCCCTCATCGGCAACTACGGCATCAATGACGAGGATGTGGAGTCCGAGAGGATTCAGGTGAGAGCCTTTCTGGTGAGAGAATACCAGGATCTGCCGAGCAACTGGAGGTCGCAGAAGCCTCTGGCCCAATATCTCCAAGAAGCGACGGTGCCCGGGATCGAGGGCATTGACACAAGGGCACTGACCAGGCACATCCGGGAGAAGGGGGCCATGAGAGCCGCCATTTCGACCCTCGACCTCGATCCTGACTCCCTGGTGGAGAGAGCCAGGAGATCTCCGCCCATGGTGGGGGCCGACCTGGTGAGGATCGTTACAAGCAACGAGCCCGCCATGTGGAAAGACGGGAAACCGCGGCGGATCAAAGGTGGGCTCCGCTGTTTCGAGTGGCCTGGCGAGCCTCAGAAATGCCGCGTCGTCGCCATGGACTACGGCATCAAGTTCAACATCCTGAGGTCCCTGGAGAAAAAGGGATGCAACGTCCTTCTCCTCCCGGCGGGGACGGATTCACGCACCATCGAGAGACTCGACCCTCAAGGTCTTTTCCTGAGCAACGGCCCGGGCGATCCGGCAGCGGTCACTTATGCGGTGGAGACCATCCGGGACCAGTTGGGCCGGAGGCCTGTGTTCGGCATCTGTCTCGGCCACCAGTTGATCGGCCTGGCCCTGGGCGGGAAAACGTTTAAACTCAAGTTCGGACACCGGGGAGGAAACCAGCCGGTAAAGGATCTCGAGACCGGGAAGGTGGCGATCACGTCGCAGAACCATGGCTTTTGTGTGGACATTCAATCCCTGAAGGATCCTGACATTATCCTGAGCCATATGAACCTGAACGACGGCACGCTGGAAGGCCTCGTGCACAAGAAACTTCCTCTCTTCTCGGTTCAGTACCACCCGGAAGCCTCTCCCGGCCCCCACGATGCGACATACCTTTTCGACCGCTTCGTCGAGATGATGAGCGGGCGGCGGAGCCGCCCTTTATAAAATCGTGGAACGATTTTATTGCTATGCCCAAACGGACAGACATCCACAAGATCCTCCTCATCGGTTCAGGCCCGATCGTGATCGGCCAGGCCTGCGAGTTCGACTATTCGGGGACCCAGGCCTGCAAAGCCCTCAAGGAAGAGGGCTACGAGGTGGTGCTCATCAACAGCAACCCGGCCACCATCATGACGGACCCCGAGACGGCCCACCGGACCTACATCGAGCCCGTCACCCCGGAGATTCTGGGCATGGTGATCGAGCGCGAGAGACCCCAGGCTCTCCTGCCCACCCTGGGCGGGCAGACGGGTCTGAACACGGCGGTCAAAGCTGCGGAGGCCGGGGTCCTAGACCGGTTCGGCGTGGAAATGATCGGAGCCTCGATTCCCGTCATCCTCAAAGCCGAGGACAGGGAGAAGTTCCGAAACGCCATGGAGGGCATCGGGCAGCGCGTGCCCAGGAGCGGGATCGCGAGAAATATGGACGAAGCCAGGGTGGTGGCGGACAACATCGGCTATCCCTTGATGATCCGGGCCAGTTTCACCCTGGGAGGGATCGGCAGCGGCGTCGCATACAACCGCGAAGAGATGGAGTCGCTTGCAAGGGACGGCCTGGATGCCAGCATGATCTCCGAGATTATCATGGAAGAGTCCCTCATCGGTTGGAAGGAGTTCGAACTCGAAGTGATGAGGGATTTCAAGGACAACGTGGTCATCGTCTGTTCCATCGAGAATTTCGATCCCATGGGCATCCACACAGGGGACAGCATTACGGTGGCACCCGCTCAAACCCTGACGGATCGCGAATACCAGGACATGCGCGATGCCGCCATCGCCGTGATCAGGGAAATCGGCGTTGAGACCGGGGGCTCCAACATCCAGTTCGCCGTCCACCCCGAAACCGGGGAAAGGGTGGTCATCGAGATGAATCCGAGGGTTTCCAGGAGCTCGGCCCTTGCCTCGAAAGCCACCGGATTTCCCATTGCCAAGATCGCGGCAAAGCTGGCTGTGGGCTACACCCTGGATGAGCTCGCCAATGACATTACCAGGGAGACCCGCGCTTCCTTTGAGCCGACCATCGATTACTGCGTGGTCAAGATCCCCCGCTGGGGGTTCGAAAAATTTCCCGGCGCCGAGGACCGCCTCTCTACCTCCATGAAATCCGTGGGCGAAACCATGGCCATCGGCCGGACCTTCAAAGAGGCCCTGCAAAAAGCGGTGAGGTCCCTCGAGATCGGAAGGTTCGGTCTCCTCGGCGACGCTCCCGGAAGCCCGGAAGCCTCCCTTGGTCTCACGTGCATCGAGCAGGGTCTTATCAATCCCAATTCGAGAAGGCTCTTTTTCATTGCCGAGGCGTTCCGAAGGGAGCTGTCCCTGGAACGAGTCCATGAACTGACCCGGATCGATCCATGGTTCCTTCACCACCTCCGTCAGCTCGTGGAGGTGGAGCAGCGCTTGGAAGCCATGGCAGGGGAGGGGCTTTCCCCTGAGCGGTGGGATGCGGATTTTCTGAAGATCCTCAAGGTGTGGGGATTCTCGGACGTTCATCTCGCCCGGCTCTTTCATGTTGAGGAGGAGGGCATCAGGCAGGCCAGGCGAAGCAAGGATGTGAAACCGGTTTATAAACTGGTTGACACCTGCGCGGCCGAGTTCGAAGCCTACACGCCCTACTACTATTCTACCTACGAACACGAGAATGAAATCCGGTCTTCAGGGAAGAGGAAAGTGGTCATCCTGGGAGGAGGACCCAATCGCATCGGGCAGGGCATAGAATTCGACTACTGCTGTGTTCAGGCTTCCTTTGCCCTCAGGGAGATGGGGATCGAGAGCATCATGGTCAACAGCAACCCAGAGACGGTGAGCACGGACTACGACACCTCGGACAAACTCTATTTCGAGCCCCTCACCAGGGAGGACGTGCTGAGCATCATCGAACAGGAAGAGCCGGAGGGCGTGATCGTTCAGTTCGGAGGCCAGACGCCGCTCAACCTTTCCGTTCCTCTGGCCGAAGCGGGGGTGAAGATCCTGGGCACCGCTCCGGACAGCATCGACAGGGCTGAGGACAGAAAAAGATTTCAGGAACTTCTGAACAAGCTGGAACTCCGGCAGCCTGAAAACGGGATCGCCGCGGACCCAGAGGAAGCCGTGGCCGTGGCCGAGCGGATGGGATACCCGGCGCTGGTCAGGCCCTCCTTTGTTCTGGGCGGCCGGGCCATGGAAATCGTCTATGATCGAGGCGATCTGGAACGCTACATCAGCCGGGCTGTGGACGTCTTTCCGGGAAAGCCGGTGCTCATCGATCGGTTCCTCAGCCATGCCATCGAGATCGACGTCGATGCCGTCTCGGACGGTCTTGAGACCATCGTGGCAGGCATCATGGAGCACATCGAGGAAGCGGGCATCCACAGCGGGGACAGCGCCTGCATCCTGCCTCCCATCTCGTTGACCGGCGAGGTGGTGGAGCGGATCAAGGAACAGACCAGGGCCCTGGCCGCAGAACTCCAGGTCGTCGGATTGATGAACATTCAATATGCGGTCAAAGATGACGTCATCTACGTCCTTGAAGTCAACCCGAGAGCTTCGAGAACCGTCCCCTTTGTGAGCAAGGCAACCGGAATCCCCCTTGCAAAACTGGCTACCAAGGTCATTTTGGGAAAAACGCTCAAGGAGCTCGGTTTCACGAGCGAGGTTTTCCCCTCTCACGTGTCCGTGAAAGAAGCGGTCTTTCCCTTTTCCCGGTTTCCCGGCGTCGATACGCTCCTGGGGCCTGAAATGAAATCCACCGGCGAAGTCATGGGAATCGATCGCAGTTTCGGCGTGGCCTTTGCGAAATCCCAGCTCGCGGCCGGCCAGAGGCTTCCGCTTTCCGGAACGGTGTTCATCAGCGTCAAGAATGAAGACAAGGCTTCCATTGTGGACTCGGCCGCGCTATTCTCCCAAATGGGATTTCGCATCGTGGCCACGAAGGGGACCTCGGCATTGCTCAGGAGGTATGGAATCGAGAATCAGGTGGTCAAGAAGGTCCGGGAGGGCAGACCCCATGTGGTGGACATGATCAAGAACCGGGAGATCGATCTTGTCATCAACACCACGAGCGGCAAGAAGGCCATCGCGGAATCTCTTTCCATCCGGCGCACGGCGCTCACCTTCGACGTTCCCTACACCACGACGATTGCGGGAGCCCGGGCCACGGCCCTTGCCGTCAAGTCCCTGATCCAGGGGAAACTGGGGGTGAGGACGATTCAGGAGTATCATGAAGAGCGGAGTATTGGAGTGACGGAGTAATGGAGTGTTCAAAGATTGGAGTGTTGGAGTATTGGAGTACTGAAAGGCACCGTCATTCCAGTCTTTACCATTACTCCATCACTCCAACACTCCAATCCTTCGACAGTTGCAAACGCCATAATTGGGTCTTAGGTTTCTATTGAGGCAAATTTGATATGCACGACATGAACACCCCCCTTTCTTTACCCGACCGGCCGCGGGAGGCGTGCGGCATTTTCGCCGTGTACGGCCATGAGGATGCGCCGAAGCTGACCTACTTCGGGCTCTACGCGCTCCAGCACCGAGGCCAGGAGAGTGCCGGCATCGTGGTGTCCGACGGCCGTCAGGTCATGGAGCACAAGGCCATGGGCCTGGTCCCGGACATTTTCAGGGAAGAGATCCTGACAAAACTCAAGGGCAACATGGCCTTGGGCCATGTGAGATATTCCACCACCGGATCTTCCCTCCTGGTCAATGCCCAGCCCTTCCGGGTTCAGCACCTGGGAAAGACCCTGGCGATCGCCCACAACGGCAACCTCGTCAATGCCCGTCAGATCCGCGACGCCCTGGAAAGCCAGGGCTCTCTTTTCCAGACCACCACGGACAGCGAGGTGGTTCTTCACCTGGCGGCCAGGTCAATGAAAAAAGGCCTTGAAGAGGCCATGCTCGATACCATGCGACAGGTCAAAGGCGCCTATTCCATGGTGATCATGACCCAGGATACGCTGATTGCCATGAGAGATCCTCATGGGTTTCGCCCCCTTTGCCTCGGCCGCCTCAACTCGAGCTACGTGGTGAGCTCTGAGACATGCGCCCTCGATCTCGTGGAAGCGGAGTTCATCCGGGACATCGAGCCGGGCGAAATCCTGATCATCAACGGCAGGGGACTGCGAAGCATCCGGCCCGAAAAGGAAAGTCGAAAAGCGCAGTGTATCTTCGAGCTCATCTATTTCGCCAGGCCGGACAGCACGGTGTTTGGTCAGAACGTCTATCTCTTTCGCAAGAAACAGGGTGAGTTGCTGGCCGAGGAGTTCAAGGTGGATGGGGAACTGGTCATGCCTTTTCCCGACTCGGGAAACTATGCCGCCATCGGGTATGCGCAGAGATCCGGCATCCCCCTGGAGATGGGGGTGATCCGGAATCACTACGTGGGCAGGACGTTCATCCAGCCCTCTCAGAGCATGCGGGATTTCGGCGTGAAGGTGAAGCTCAATCCCGTGAAAGATCTGCTGAAAGACAGGCGGATCGTGATCATCGAGGATTCCATCATCCGGGGGACGACGGCCCGGACGAGGATTAAGGCTCTGCGGAAGATCGGCGCAAAAGAGGTGCACCTCCTGGTGAGCTGTCCGCCCCACCGGTTCCCCTGTTACTACGGGATCGATTTCTCATCCCGCGGTGAGCTCATTGCAGCGCAAAAATCCGTGGAAGAGATCCGGGACTTCATCGGCCTGAACGGCCTGGGGTACCTGTCCATGGATAACCTGGCCAAAGCCACGCACATCGAAAAAAAGGACCTCTGCATGGCGTGCTTTGACGGGAATTACCCCGTCCCCATCGACGAGCATTTCCACAAGTTCTGCCTGGAAGCGTGAACGCCTCTTTTCCTGCGAATGGCTCCCCCGAGTCCCAGCAAACCCGTCAGACCCGAACCCAAGAGGAGCAAGGTCGCCGGTTCGGGCACGGGCTGCGTTCGGATGGTCACCTGGTAGTCCCCATGGTCGCTGACCGGCCACTCGCGACCCACCAGAGGGCCGTAAGGTCCGAGACTGTTTGCATTGATCCCGGCCACGGCTGCAGCGAGGCTCAGGTCGTAATCCCCTACAGTGAGGACATACCTCCCGGCCTGGAGGGAGCCGGCCCAATAAGGATCAAGACCGGATATGCTGCCGTCTTCGGAACCCTCCACAAAGTTGTCGTCGTTGAAGGCGATGAGATCTGACTCGTCAAGAACACCCCCGGCGCGAAAGAGGTAAATCGTGGGATCGATGTATGCGATCTCTCCATCTCCGTTGACATCCTCATTATTGTCTCCGTCTTCCGAGACCTCTGCGGAGAGGAGATCGATTTCCACGTTGCTGAGAGTTCCTATTCTGAAAGAGATGTAGTCAACCGTGGTGACCGTGGTCAAAACGGTACCACTGGCAAAGTCATAGCCCGAAAATGCACCCGGGGGATTCCCGTCGAGCCAGTAGATGGTGCCGCTATGAACTAAAGTATAAGCCCCTGCCCCGGATGAAAAGGTCAGGGCCGGCAGGACGATGAGAAAAATCAGAAGCATCTTCTTCATGGCGGTTCCTCTTTCTTGAGTTTGTGAACCTATACGATTGCGAAAAGTGTGCCATTTTCTTTTTATAGGGAACAGAGCGCTCATTATGCTTAATGTCATCAAGGTAAGCGTCCTTCAGTGCACAAATTTGCTTCATCGGGGCTCCGTGGTAGATTGGAGGGTGGTAAAAATCTTCACACGGTCATCCAGATTTTATCGCGAAAAGGCTTGCCTGTCATCCTACATTTTTGTATTTTTATCACATCCTGTGGGAGTCTCTTTCTATGAACAAAAAAACGCTTCCCGATCGACCGGACCGCATCGCCTGCCTCTACGAGGTCACGACGGCCATTCACTCCACCCTCGACATGAGGAAATCGCTGTACAAAGTGCTCGACATCCTCTCCGACCACCTGGGCATGAATCGGGGCTCCATCACGCTCCTCAACCCGGAGACATCGGAGATCCGCATTGAAGTGGCCCACGGCATCACTCCCGCGGCCAAGACAAAGGGACGGTACCGTCTGGGAGAGGGCATCACCGGCAGGGTCATCGAATCCGGCCGGCCCATCACGGTGCCGGACATCGAGGCGGAGCCCCTGTTCCTGGCCCGCACCGGAACCAGGATGCGGCCTCAGGACGGGAAAATTTCTTTCGTGTGTGTTCCCATCACGGAAGGCCCCCGCGTCGTCGGCGCCCTGAGCGTGGACTGCATCCACAAGGAAAACCAGCCCCTGGATCCGAAAGAAGAGGAGAGGTTTCTGACCATCATCAGCAGCCTCATCGCCCAAAAAGTATCTCTTCTGGAAAAAATCGAACGGGAGAAGGAGGAGTTGAACGAGGAGAATCTGAGGCTGCGGCGAGAACTGGGCAGGAAGTACAGCTTCAGCAACATTGTCGGAAACAGCCGCAAGATGCAGGAAGTTTTCTACCTGATCACGCAGGTGGCCAAGAGCAACGCCAATGTCCTTCTGCTGGGCGAAAGCGGAACAGGCAAGGAACTCGTGGCCAATGCCATCCACTACAACAGCCTGAGAGCGAGCAAACCCTTTGTCAAAATCAACTGTGCCGCGCTTCCGGCCAACCTGGTGGAGGCGGAACTCTTCGGCTACGAGAAGGGCGCTTTCACCGGGGCCAGCCGCCAGAAGGAGGGAAAATTCGAGCTGGCCAACGGCGGGACGATCTTTTTAGACGAGATCGGGTCCCTGGCTCAGGAGAGCCAGGGAAAACTCCTCAGGGTTCTCCAGGAAAGAGAACTGGAAAGGCTCGGAGGCACGAGAACCATCAAGGTCAGTGTGCGGGTCATCGCTGCGACCAACAGGGACCTGGCAAGCGCCGTCGAAAGAGGGGCGTTCAGGGAAGACCTGTTCTACCGCCTCAACGTCTATCCCATCTACATGCCGGCCCTTCGTGAAAGGGAGGCGGACATCCTTCTCCTGTCCGATTACTTTCTCGAAAAATACGCCGGAGAGTACAACAAGGACATCAAGCGGATTTCCACTCCGGCCATCGACGCCCTGATGCGATACCACTGGCCGGGAAACGTGAGGGAGCTTGAAAACTGTATTGAAAGGGCGGTGCTCCTTTGCGACGACCAGGTCATGCACGGCTATCACCTCCCTCCCACCCTGCAAACCGCTGAAGATACGGGAACCCAGCAATCCCAGTCTTTTGAAGAAGCGGTCGAGCGGTTCGAGAGAGAACTCCTCATCGACGCCCTGAAAACGAGCCGGGGGAACGTGAGGCAGGCCGCCGCCGCCCTGAAGAGCACGGAGAGAATATTCGGCTACAAGATCAAGAAGTACGACATCCAGCCCAAGCAGTATCGATAGCGGGCTCTGATAAAGCTCGCTGGTCCTTTTCCTGCAGGAGCAAGCTCCCGCTTGCGATCAATATTGCATCGCCTCATTCTCTCGAAAAGCTCAGCCCCCGTTAAGCTTGTGTTTTATCCGGCAACATAGTACAAAGGCCGGACGGTCTTTGCCGGTGCTGAACACCCGGCAGGAAAGGCGGCCCGGGAACGCAGAGACCATTCACTTCCTAGACTTCGAGGATGACATGCCCTACGCGACCACACGCAATACGAGCCTTTACTACGAAATCCATGGACAAGGAGAAACCGTCATGCTTCTCCACCATGGTTTCGGCTGCACCAAGATGTGGAAAGACGTTTACCCGGTCCTCGTCGAGGCGGGTTTCCGGGTTGTCATGTATGACAGGAGGGGGTACGGAAAGTCGGACAAGGGCAACGGCTATTTGGAGTTCTACGTGAGCGACAGGTTTCGGGCCGAAAGCGTGGAGGATCTCGTGGCGTTGAAGGCTCAACTCGGCATCGGGCCCTGCCATCTCGTGGGTCAGTGTGAAGGGGGTGTTGTTGCCGCGGATTACGCGGCCCGTCATCCTCACCTGGTCAGGAGCCTCGTCACATCCAGTACCCAGTGCTTCAGCAAGATTCCCATGACCGAACTGAACGCCATGAAGTTCCCAAAAACCTTTGCAGAGATCAGTCCCGAGCTCAAGGAGAAATTTATCGACTGGCACGGCAAGGAAGCGGAAGCCTCTTTCAACCAGTTTCGGCTTTTCGGGGGGGCCTATGGGAAGGATTATTTTGATCTGCGAAACACGTTGCGGGCCGTGGCGTGCCCGGCCCTGGTCATCTACCCGGACAGGAGCTTCATTTTTGATGTCGAGCAAGGGGTGGAATTCTACCGGCATCTTATGTTCGGAGAACTCATGGTGCTCCCCGATTGCGGGCACAACACCTATGAGGAGCGGCCCGAGGAATACGTCCGGGCCATCCGGGATTTCTTCCAAAGGCAGAAATCTCCCTCCCCAAGACGGCGTGCCCGGATCTCCTGCGCCGCGTAGCGATAATCGTCAGGTGCTTATGAACTCTGGCGAATCGATCTCCACCACCGATAAAACCCCCTGGGCCTTGTTGCTGCTTCTCGTGGGTGCCGGGATGGTCGGGGCTTTCCAGATGGGCAAGGCGCCGCCCGTTCTCCCGGCGATTCGCGCTGAACTGGCCATGAGCCTTTTCCTGGCGGGCTGGGTGTTGTCCGCTCTGAATATCGTCGGACTCGTGCTGGGCTCCGTGGCAGGCGCCATGGCTGACGGCTTCGGGTATCGCCGCGTTCTCGTCGCAGGCCTCCTCTGTCAGGCCGCAGGAAGCCTCACGGGTTCATGGTCGGAGGGCTCGTCCCTCCTCCTGGCTACGCGCATCCTGGAGGGCCTGGGCTTCGTGAGCGTGGGTGTGGCGACGCCGGCCCTGATCTTTCGCGTCACCCGGCCCAGGGATATCCGCATCGCCCTTTCCATGTGGAGCTGCTATGTTCCCGCCGGAATAGCCGTGATGATGGTGCTCACCCCTTTTCTGACCGGCCTCTTCGGATGGAGAGGGCTGTGGCAGGTGAACGCCGCCATCTTGACCGCCTATGCGTTTTTCGTCGCCTTCGCGACAAGGCGTCTAACCGGGCGGTCGGGCCGGCGAGCGTCTCGGCCCAAGCAGCTTTGGGAAGACATGAAAAAGACTTGCACGTCGGCCGGACCGCTCCTCCTTGCCGCCAACTTTTCTACCTATGCCCTGATGTGGCTGGCTGTCATGGGCTTTTTGCCGACGTTGCTCATCGAAAAGTACGGGGTCAAGGCGGATCACGCCGCTTTCCTGACTGCCCTCATGGTGGCCATGAACGTGCCCGGAAACCTGACCGGGGGCTGGCTGCTTCAAAGAGGGTTGCGGCGCTCCCGGCTCATCGTCTCGGGTATTGTTATCATGGGGCTCTGTTGCCTGACCATCTACTCGCCCTCCCTGCCTTTCCTGGTCCGCTACCTGGCGTGCCTGGCCTTTTCCGGGTTCGGAGGGGTGCTGCCGGCTTCGCTCATGAGCGGCGTGCCTGTGCACGCACCTGAACCGAGGCTCGTGGGTACGACAAACGGCCTGATCGTGCAGGGCTCGAACCTCGGGCAGGTCATCGGCCCACCCGCGTTGGCTCTCATCGTGTCTGCCACCGGAGCGTGGGAAGGAGCGACGTGGTTCCTTGGGGGTGTGGCCATGGTGGGCGTTTTCCTGGCCTATTGCCTGGCTCGCCTCGAAGGCCGGCGCTAAGTCCGTCCAGTCATAACCTCGATGATGAATTCCTTCCTTCAGGGCTTAGTGCTGAGGGAGCTTTTGAGCAGGTTTAAGCTCGTCGGATACGACACCATAGTTGTGACTCGAAGCACGAGGAAACCCTCCACCAACGCCGCTGAGGCAGCCGCATGAAGGACGTTTTCCTCCCATCCAAACGGAATCCAAGACCAGCCTTGACAGAGCGTGCTTTCCTTTTGTATGAGTGATTTTCCCCTGCGGCGTCAGATCAGGGAAAGGCAAAAGGAGTCGGAGCATGGACGGGATTGTCGGGGTTTATGGCATAGGAGACCGGGAACTGGTCAACAAGGCGTTCCTGGCGACCGGGGCGTGTCAGCACCGGGGCAAGGCGAGCACGGGCATCGCCGTGGTAAACAGCAAGGACATTTACATCCACAAAGGGCTCGGCCGAATCGCGGATATCATCGATTACAATCTCGTCAAGATTTTCCAGGACCTGGAACCCTTCGGCGCCATCGGCAACATCGGTTACACCAAGAGAAAGATCCCGGAAAAAATCAATGCAGAGCCAATAGAAGTCCGTCCCAAGGAAGAGACTTCCCTGAGGATCGTTCTGACCATGGACGGCTATCTCCTCAACGAGGGGGATCTGATCGCGGAGCTTGAAGAGGGTTACTCCCTGGAAACGGAAAACAAAACCGAGGTGGTGGGCGCCCTTCTTCACAAGTACATGACCGAGGAAGGGGTGAGCTTCGAAGCAGGAAGAAAACTGGTGAACAAGCTGCACGGCCGGGCCACGTTCGCCCTTGTTGCGCTGGTATACGACGGAAAAGAAGGATACCTGGTGGCCCTCAACGATGATCGGGCCTTTGAGCCCTTCTGCTTTGCTCAAATCGACGGCGCCTTCGTGGTCAGCTCGGAATCCTGTTCCCACCGAAGACTCCACGGCGTGACCGAAAGGGAATACGAAGGGGCCGAGATGACCTTGTGCTCGCCAAACGGCGTGGAGACGAGAAGACTCCGCGAGGAACCGGCCATGCCCGATATCTTCCAGGGCGTGTACTTCGGGAATGTGGGCTCCCTGTTCAGGGGCAAAGAGGTCTTCCAGATCCGTAGAGAGCTGGGACTGGAGCTGGTGGAGCACTACCGGTGTTCGAAGGCCGACATCGTGATCCCCAACCCCGAATCGGGATGGGGCGTTACGGTGGGCATCGCCGAAGGACTGGCCAAGCCTCTTCTCCCCGCATTGATTAAACTTCCCCAGGCGGTGCGGACCTTTCAGGAAGGAGAGCGGCGAACCCGGTATCAGGAAGTGGGGCTCAAATTCGGCGGCATTGACTCCCTGCTGAAAGGCAAAAACGTCGCCATGGGAGACGACAGCATCGTGCGGGGAAGCGTCAGTGAAGGAGGCTCGGTGTGGGTGGTCTACAATGCCGGGGCCCGGTTCATCGAGTTCTGGGTCTCTTACGGGCCCATGTTCTTTCCCTCCTTCAAGGAGTGGCACAGGGGAAGGGAATGCCTTTACGAACTGGCTATCCAGAGGGCCTTCCAGGGGAGCAATCCCTATGACAAGAGCGAGGATGAGATCAATCGAAGGGTTGCCGAGCTGATCGGGGTGGATGCGGTGAAGTTCAATAACCAGGAAAAGATCGCCAAGGTGACTGGGCCGGGCTCTTTTCAGGCCCTGGACGCCAGCTACCCCATCGACGAGGCTTTCTGGCCGGATTGGCTGAAAAAGGAGGCGGAGAGGTTTCAGAAGTACAGAAGTGCCCCTTCGACAGGCTCAGGGACTTCGTCTGAAGTGCGCTAAAGTGCCTAAAATTCAAATGGGCGGTACGGCTGCGAAGCCTGACTGCCGCCCACTGAGTTACTGCTCACTGATTTCTTTCGCACATCCCGCATCGCAGATCGCACATCGGGAGTGATGCTCCCGCTGCTCACTGGTTTTTCTGATCACTGATCACCCTTCGACTTCACTCAGGGCCTTCGGCTGATTACTGGTTACTGATTACTGATCACTGATTTTCCGCGATGAACTGAAAGCCCCTCTCGATTCCCTTCCGGTTCAGCGGGAAGAACTTCTCCTTGCCTTTGAGTGCCGCCTCCATGCCCTTCACCGTGTCTCCGAGAGGCAGAAGCCCGCTCTTTGCGCACACGGCACCGATCATGACCATGTTGATGGCACGATCCGAACCGACCTCCTTGGCAAGGTCGAGGGTGGGCACTCGAACCACTTCCACGTCCGATCGGGATGGGCTCTGGGTGATAAGAGAGGTGTTGAGAAAAATGACGCCCTTTGCCGCCACCGTAGACTCGAATTTTTCGAGGGAAGGGTAGTTCATGGCCACGAGGATGTCTGGGTTGGAAGCCACCGGAGAAGCAATCTTCTTGTCCGAGAGGGTGACCGTGCAGTTGGCGGTGCCGCCCCGCATTTCAGCCCCGTAAGACGGGAAATACGTCACATTGAGCCCCTTGTGCATGGCCCCGTGGCTCAACACATACCCCATGAGCAAAACGCCCTGTCCGCCGAATCCCGCAAAGATCGTTCGCTTAATCATCTCTCTTCCTCGTATCCCTTATTTGTGTGTCTCTTAATCCCTCCCAGCCCACCTCTATCGAAAGGCTGGATTTCCCCTCTTTGAAAAAGAGGGGCGAGGGGAGATTTTCCTGTTTTTGTCCTTCGGGACCGTGATCTGCTTGGCAAAGCAGCCATGGACGGCCTCCGCCGAAAGACTGACAAAAATAGCCCGTTGTTCCGGAATCGTCAAGAATTTTCTGACCTTTTTCCCATTCCCCTCTCCCGCAAACCATCTTCTTTTGACGTAGGGCAGGCCACTGTGCCTGCCCTAAGCAACCTGAAAGAGTCGCACAAATCTCTTCTTCCCTATTCAAAAGCGGCCCGACATGAGCCTGCCGAATGTGGAGGCTAGGAGGGATTTCCCCATTATTCCACTATTCCACCTGCCTTCTCTCTTCTCCTATCTTCTGTCTTCTGTATTCTCTCCTCCTCTTTCCTCTTGACCTCCCGCCCGCTTTCCGTGTAAATTCACCAACAAACCAATCCGTTACAATGTCCACCAAGAGCTCAACCTGAATGGGCTTTACAATTCACCTTATCCTGTTTCTCTTCATGGTCAGATTGCGCAGGTCATCCAGTGAAGGGCTTCTTAGCCCTTGAATGCTGCATGCAAGCAATCCTGCAGATATCCAGTAAAGCCCGGGAACCATCTGCCTACTTGTTGTCGAGGACGCTCCCTGCCCTCGACAATGCTGCGGAGCATCGTCTGCAGGCTGCTCGGGGCCTTGCGCCTCACAACCAGCGGATGCAGCAGCCAATCCCGTCGGCGAGCAAGCTTGCCTCCGGTTTTGCTCCTAATCCGCAGCATCATGACTGGAACAGGAGCCTCGTCATGAATCCAGAGGAGATCGTAAGATACAAGGACATCGTTACCATGATCGGTGTGGGAGTCGGCGCGATTTCGCTCTTGGTTACAGCCTGGAGCACATGGAAGACCTTTCTGACGAATCGCGCGCGCTTCTGGCTGGACCTTCGGAGCCAATTCGCCAGACATGATGAAGTCCACAGGAACCTGAGGCCTGGCGGCAAGTGGTCTGCTGACGAGTTCCAACCCAGTAGTGTCGGGGGTCCGGGTCCCGAGAGTGTCGAGGATTGGGCTAACGTTGAATCGTATATGGGCCTTTTCGAACATTGTGAAATAATGCTTGACCAGAAATTGCTCGATGAGAGGACATTCAAGGAGATTTATCGATACAGAGTATCAAACATAGAGAGAAACAAACGAATACGGGTCGAGAAACTCATCGTCAACGCTGCCGGATGGCGTCGCTTCCTCGCGCTCATGGATAGGATGGGCGTCGACCTGGAGAAACTCTGATCATGGTGTCGGGGCCGCATAACTTGATGGAAGCGACTCCCTACAATCGTGGCTAATCACGGTGTTGGGCGTTTATAATGGGGTCGCGGCAACTGACTGAGATCGGGACCAATAGTGCTGGTAAACCATGTTATATGGGCCTATAGTGCACTTTTTGGGGCCTAAAGCAGGGCACGCTGTTAAGTTTTTAAGTTTTATGTTTAAATCCGGAGGTATAATAAAACGGTGAACGGCATAAACTTAAAAACCTAACAGCGTCCCGCTTTACTCACTCCATGGCAATTTCGAAAAGCTGGATGGAGATGACGCCGAAAAAGGAATTACACTTATTCCGATTGATATGCTACCTGTGCGGGCAAGAAACCGAAGTCTTTTCTGATGAAGTTGGCAGAATACGTAAATGCTCTTCATGCAAAGAGAGGATTGATCCAAGCAAATGTGAGATTGTTCAAGTTTATTAATGATGGGTAGCTCCACCGGCATGGGGCATTGGGTCGGACCAAGACAACTGGTTAGAATGATACGGTAATGCTGAAAGAGTCGGTTTATTTGGGGGCTTAGGATGGCATTTTGGGCCATGAAAATGAGGTTCTAAGGTCTGAAAACACATACTTCTGGGAAGATAATCTTTGAATATCGATGAAGCAGCTTGGTCCGAGGCGGCCTGGCCTGCATCGTCCGACGCGGTCTGGGCCTGGGACGGCCTGAACCTTTTAACCTTTTACACGAGGTTGGCGAATTATGCAGAACCAAGTCCCTTGCCCAGAGTGCGGAAATCCTCTTGCTAGACAGGAGTTGTTGCAAGACTTCGTTTTTGCCGAAGACCTCGACGCCACCATGGACCTATTCGAGGGTCGCTTAAATTCAGCCATTTGTCCTCTGTGTAAACACAAGATCAGCTTCTTGGCCCCGGTGCTAATCTGGAATTATGATGAAGATGCCATCCTTGCAATGATGCCGGATGGTACGGAAGAGTCGGAGGAAGTGGAACTCTACACCCTAGCGGAGGAAAAAGGGTTTAGTCTGAAAATCTGTCGCGATTACAACGATCTGCACCGGGCTGCCCTTGGCTGGATTGATCGCTATATTGTCCCCATCGGTTCAAAACTATTGTCGGGTGAAATCGATCAGTTGCCACTTGAGCAAAAGGTCACCCTGATCACGCCCTTCTTCTTGCGGGTTTTAAAGGCAAGCCTTGAGGGTTACGTTCCGCCGGTGTGGAAATTCTCCGGCGGCACGCCGGAAAAAACCCGCCAGATCGCAGAAGATTTATTTCGCCAGATTCTGCTCGATCACCTAATTCGACTGCGTATGCTAATTGTTGCGCAGAGTCGGCTTGCTGACCTGCCAACCATGATTGATGAGAATATTCCGTGGGTTTGCCTAACAGCGCCGGTCTTGGAAGGCCTGGCGAACCGGTGCGGTTCGATGGTCGATCCTATGGCAGATCCCCAAGGTTTTATCCACGCCTACCTGGATGAATATCTATGTGCAGCGGTTCACGCCAGCGTTGGGGTTCCCAACCCGCGCGGGCATAACTTCGCCAGTTACCTGGCAACCTGCTGGTTCCTAAGCCGACGTGAAGAAGTCGTCTTTGACGACCGGATGCTGCTCTCTAACGAAGTGATCCACCGCGTGATCCGCTTTGAGGACCTATGGGACGTCCTGCAAAACCGACCATCCGATGGCCGAATGATGTCTCCTGAGGTGAGGAAAGAGGTTTTAAACCTGGTTTTCGACCTGCTTGCGGATTTTGGCTATAAAAAAGAGGTCTCCCAAGTGATGGAGGCTGGTCATTTATATATTACCGGCACCGATGGCCAGCTGACCCCAGAGACTAAGGAGCGACTGAGGTATCTCTTGCTGGAGAACATGTTTGAAGAATTTCCCTTCAACTACTCATCCGAAGAGAGTGAAGGGGTTGGGACGGCTGTAGCCTATACAGTAACCACCCTGCTGCGCAACCAGCTTCAAGAACAGGCCCTTTTCATAGTTGACGAAGCTCTTCAAAAAGGGAAACAGGCAGATGACCCGGTTGCCATCGTTTCAATCTGCGCCAATACAATTGAGGTTCTGTGCAAAAACCTGCTCTATCAGCAGGCCTCCGTGCTGGCTGGAGAGGTGCTGCAGTTTTTGAACGATGACCGGGTACATGAACGCCCCTCCCTTCTGATCCAAATCTGGAATGAAGTAGGGAATGTTGCACGGTATCTCCGCCACCGAAAAGAGGCGTTGAAGGCTTACCACTTCGTCGAACAGATGAACGAAGTCGCTCCGATTGAAGAAGAAAAGCGGAAGAAGAACCGCCTGACGGTCAAACGTAACATCGGGATTATTTACCGTGAGATGGGAGATTACCGCAAAGCCTTAGAAATGTTCAAATCGGCCTCTGAAGAAGAGCCTGAAGATGCCAGCCTCCTACATAACCTAGCAATTCTCTGTCTTGATCTCAATCGTTTTGAAGATGCAATCCGCTACCTGGATAAAGCGGTTGAAATGGCTTGGGGGGCGGTGCGAGTAACAGAGCGCTCCCGTTACCTCTTTTCTCGCAGCCAAGTCAGGCTCGCGATGGGAGATGCGGAGGCCGGGCTAAGCGATCTCAGTAAGGCTTATCAGTATACCCCTGCTGACAACCTTTCCTTCCTCGGCGTGCTGGCGGCAACGGCGCTGTCGTTTTATCCGAAGTCTCTAGAGGGGAAACGGTTTGTGGCGGAATGCCAAGAGCTTGTCAAGCGGCTGATTTCGGAGGGGGACAACACAGAGAAAGCATTGGAGGACCCCCTCCTCTACGGTTCTCTGTGCATCCGGCTGCTGCAGGATGGGGACGTGGAAGCGGCTAAGGAGATCTTTGCTCCACGATGGCAGCGGATCGAGGCGGAGGAAGCGAGCTACGATTGGAAGCTAGCATATATCCAGGGCTGGCTTCAGTACGCACAGTATCGCGACGAACGCTGCTGGCCTTTTCTCTTGAATGCGGAGGAGAAAATTGACTTGGCGGTCCCGACAGATAGCAACGTCCAGTTCGCGCCGTTCTGGCTGCAAGGCAAGGACGTATTCCAGTTCCAGGAGTTGCTAGCTGCTGTCGCGCTCGATTTAGTCGCGCGCGGCCTAATCCCCAGCGAGGAACTGTTGGGCGTGTACGAGTTTATGAACGGCCGGGAGATCAGTTCACGTATTTTGGGCGAGGAGGCAGCGAGGATGAACGCTGGTTCAGCGATCCTCCTTCGTTGCGCGAGCCATCCGAGGGCGCTGGAACTAAACCTCAAAGTGTTCTTCTTTATCGAAACCAATAGCGTGGCGCGGTTGGCCTGTCTGGACGTTCGGGACGGGATGGTACGCCTGACGGACCTACCGGAGCTCAATCTCTCCGAGTTGGCAGCGCTCAAGTTTAAACTCAGGGAGGCTTTCAAAAAAGCCAACCCGGCCGACTTGTCACGCTTGGATAAGAAACTGTCTGGGTGGGAAGATCTGTCTCGCCGAATGGGCGCGGCGGTTGCCCAACACGTCCAGCCCGGCGCGCACATTTGCTTCTTGCCGGGCCGCGCTTTTTCAGGCTTGCCGCTACACCTACTGGCCATGACTGATGGCCGCCGTCTTGTGGAATGGAACACAGTTAGCATCGCACCTAATTTCACTGTCTTGCTGGAAGCCGATATCCGCCAAGCACGCGAAGTCAGGGACGACCTGGCCATTGTGACCGTGCCGAAAGCAGCCGATAGCCTGGAGTTCAAGCAAAATGCGCTAAGTGCCAGTCGAGAGCTCGCGGCCTTATTGGAGCCTCACACACCGGTCATTTTGCTGCAGGAACAGCAGGCCGACCTTGTCGCTGTGAAGAAAGTGCTGGGCAATTCCAGCGAAGTGATTTTCCTCTGCCATGGCACGACCGCTGGGCAAGGTAAAGGCTACGGAATCTGTATCGCGGCTGGAGGCCTGTTGCCCCCAACTATCCTCAGCGTGCGCGAGGTTCCTGAGCACCTGCGCTTTATTCTGACCTGGGAAGATATTGAACAATCGCCGTCCACCTTAGTTTCGATCGCTTGCTGTTCCGGCATCACCGAGCTGGCGAGGGGGGGCGTGCGTTTCGGTTTAGAGCAGACCCTGTTCAGCGGCGGAACCACCCACATCATCAGCCCCTTGTGGGACGTGAATCAAGAATCTTCCTTGTGCTGGGTGCTGGCTTTCTACCGAGCTAAACAAACCGAGGTGTCAAGATCCATTGAACATGCCTACCAGCACGCCTGCCTGGAAACAAAGCGGCTCTACCCGCACTACTATTTCTGGGGGCCGTTTATGATGAACGGCGCATTGTAAACCTTCAAAGAAAAGAGGAGAGACATCATGGAAGATAGATCATTGATCCAGCAGATCCAGCAACTATCGCGTGAGCGGGCATTGGAAGCCGCGGGATTTGTCGCCGAAATGATCACTGAGGAGAGTCAACCGGAGATCGACGCTGAAAGCGGATTAGAAGGTATTACCAATCAGCCCTACCAGCATCTCCAAGAGATCGAGCAAATAGCTCGCCTGCTGCTGATGGAAACAGCCACGATTGAGGAGTACCAATCCTATGTGAGGTCGGCGATCGAAGGCGCGGGGAAAAAACAAGTGATCTTGGGTGGAGCGGAGGTTGTCGCCTTGGCAGTTATAGCCCTGGGCGCACTGCATGTGGTCCTCACCAAAGGCAAAACTTATGAAGGAAAAGTGACCAAAATTCGAGAAGAGAATGGAAAAACGGTCGTCGAGATCAAAGAGGAGGTCAAGTATGGCATCAGCAGTACCCTCGCCTCGATTCTGAAAAATATCGGCTTGTCTGTGTCATAGCACAACTGCCGCCAACCTGGCTCACCACGAATAGGGGTACGGTTCAATGAGTTCGGGCGGAGGCCGGCGGAGGCGCGGAGGCCGGAGGCGGTACGGAGGCGGGTCGGACCAAGACGACGCCTTGAAATGATAAAGTAACGGTGCGAAAGTCGCCTTATTTTGGTGCTTAGAGTAATATTTTTGCCGCTAAGAGGCGGTGCTCCTGGGAGCTTGGTCGTTTCATAGAACAGGAAAACACCGTGGCGAATGAGATCATTTCTTATCTTGAAATGTGTCGGAGAGAAGCCGTTAGCCTACAACGTGGCATGAACTTCGGGCTCGCGGGAAATCATTCGGTCGTTCTGATGTCGGTGCGGCCTAACGCTCCGTACGAAGACGAGCTGCAGGACGGAGGCACGGTCTTAATTTACGAGGGTCACGATGAACCAAGGGGTTCAGGTGTCCCCGATCCCAAGCGTGTGGATCAGCCAGAAAAGACTTCATCCGGTAATCTGACACAAAATGGACTTTTCTTTCGTGCAGCACAAGAAGCCAAGAAGGGTAAACGACCGCCAGAGCGGGTCCGGGTCTATGAGAAGATTCGGCAAGGCGTCTGGTCTTACAACGGGGTTTTCCACCTTGTCGATTCCTGGCGGCAAGAAAGCAACGAGAGATCCGTATTCAAATTCAAGCTTGTTGCTGTGGAAGGTGAAGAGGATCTAAGTGCACCTGTCCGTGCTGACGCTACCCGGCGCCGAGTCATTCCAACGCACGTAAAACTAGAGGTGTGGCGGCGAGATGGAGGGAAGTGCGTAATCTGTGGCGCCTCCGATGAATTGCACTTCGACCATATTGTTCCATACTCAAAAGGCGGCACCTCCCTACTCGCTGACAATATCCAGTTGTTGTGCGCACGGCATAACATACAGAAGCGAGACCGAATTGAATAAGTTCTGGTCATCAAGTCAATGCAGCTGACGGACTAGAAAATGCGGCTTATGATTTCTGTTTTAACTACCTCGCGAAAAATTGCGGGATCACTTAACCATTCGGGGCACAAAAATGGATACGGAAACATTAGCAAACTCCCCAATCGGACGGATCTTCATGAGGGTTGTGGCAGCGATATTTGTATTAATATATGGCGCTGACAAGAGGAGATGGTGATGGACCCGGAGATTTTAAAGTCGTTGTTTCTGAAAGGGAAAGACAATTATGAATCTGCCGTGCGATGGTCATTCATCATCGTGGTCGTTTGCCTGTTGTTTCATATCATCACGTTCAGCCAGTTCATCAGTCTGGAAAAAGAGCTTGCGCTCGTGAAGACTGAAAAAGCCCAGCTTGAAAAGCTTAACCCGGCTCTTGGGGAAACCAAAACCAGGTTGGAAGATCTGGAAGCTTCCATTTCCGATTCTATCAAGAGGCTGACCAGCGGGATGTTGGCTGACTTGAAGGAGGACTTCACAGCGCTCGATCGCGCCATCGCCAGGCTTCGAACTAGAACGACAGCCCAATTTGCGTCGACCAGCGCGGATCTGTTGCCGGAGGAGCAGCCGCGGCCCAGTATGGCCCTGCAAATGCAGGTGCAGGCCGTCAAACCGCTGGTGAAAGAGTTTCAACTCAGTGATGATATCAAAGCAAGGATCCTCAACACGACCGACGTGGGGGAACTGCGCACGATCCTTTTGCCGGTTATTCAGACACAAATTATCGGGGAGCGTTTCGACGGGCTCAATGTGCGCTGGCAAAAACAAGATCTGCCGGACATAGAAAAAAGAATAGTGGAGGCGCGCGAGCTTCTGGGAAAAAATTCGCAAAGCTTTCCTGAGAACAAGCCGCTCTGGGAGCGGGTTGCAACGGATCTCCAGAATATCGAAAAGCTGGCGGGCGACATCAGGTTTCAAACTCCCGGAGATGCGGACTGGTGGAATTCGGTTAGCGCCAAGCAGACCCGACTGGCGGAAATCCAGCGAACGATTGAAGGTGAGTTTCAACGCCAATTCGCCAATATGGCCGCAGTCTCGAAACTGAGCCGGGAGCTGCAAGCTTCCCTGGAGAACCAGAAGAGATTGCAGACCGAGATCGAAACCAAGATGAAAAAAATCGAAGCGGATTTCGAACAGCAGAAAGCCGCCCTGGCTGATCTGAGCAAACCATTCGGACTGGTCACGTTTGACATCAACACGCTGATCGCCAGATTCCCTTTGATGCTGGGTATCGCCCTGGCGGCCGTCACGATTTGGCCTGCCTTCAGGCTGCGGGAAATGGCCGGCCCCTTTTACCTGCTGACTGGTAAAAGTGGTCCTTCCGTTTCCCTGGACTGGCTAACGGGAAGAATCCCCACGTCAATTATTTTCCCAACGGGACAAAAGGGAAATCTGCAGCCAAAAGATTCCGAGAAAACAGGACCGGCCTCTTCATCCAATCTGTTGCAAATGACTATGCCCGGGTTGATTTACTGGATCTGGATCGCAGTTTGTGCCGTGCAGTTGAACGGCTGGCGTAACATCAGCAATCCGGAGTTGTTGCTGGTTACGCTGGCAGGGCTGTGTGCCGCAGCGATCGGGCAATTCTACAAATATGCCGTCAGCCGTGAAATTGTCAAAATGAGCCGGCGCGGCGCAGGGGTTGAGGCTGAGTGAAGCCTATTGCCCGCCGGCTATTATTGTGAGGGTGCGAGGTGGTGGGTCCATGCTGCGACCTTAACTCCCATTGATGTATGGAGGGCTTTCAGTGCAACCTGAGGCCATGCTGATCGGCAATTCTGACGGCATCGGTTTGGCGACGACGAAAAGGCTCCTTGCATCCGGGTGGGATATCATCGGCGTTTCAAAAAGCCAGTCGGAGATTACAAGTCCGTCCTATCACCACCGGGTTGCGGATGTCGGGGATAGCACGTATCCCGACTTGATGGATCAGCTCGCGTCGAAAGGGCCGACGGATCTGTGCATTTATTTCGCCGGAATCGGTGAACCGCTCAATCCCTTGGATATGAGCGGCGAAGCCAGGATCATCGACGTCAATCTTACCGGAATGGTGAGAACCGCGGCAGCGGTGATTCCCCGTATGGTTCAGAGAGGGCAAGGCCACTTCATCGGTATTTCAAGTTTGGCCGATGAGTTGCTCTCAGCCGAGGCGCCGTCTTACCATGCTTCAAAGGCCGGCTTTTCAAATTATCTCGGCGGCCTGGCGCTGGCCCTGAAGCCTAAGGGGGTGCATGTGACGAATGTTCGGTTTGGGTTTGTGGACACCAAGATGGCGAAAGGCGACGTGAAACCATTCATGATGAGTGTTGAGAAGGCCGTTGACCACCTGGAAACCTGTATCCGCAAGAAGCCTGTCCGTTACACGGCACCACGTCTTGCTGTTCCCCTTGTGAAGTTTCGTAAGTTCATGATGAGGTTGGGTGGATAAAACCGTTTGGTGTGGTGATGCGGATCAGAACGCTGGCCCATATCTAGGGTATTTCTCGCGTTATCCCGATCCCGCCCGGCTTTGCCGTCACGACCGAGGGCAACCTGAACTTCATTGCCGAGGCAGGAATCGGGCCGAGGATCTGCCGACTGCAAGCTTTGCCGGGCAGCCAAATTCAGCAGGAGCTTTCGCGCCGTGAGCGCGAACGTGCAGGTTTCAAAAAAAAGGACCAAAAAATAGGCCGGGTCCCGGAGAACCCGGCCTTTGGAATAGGCGTTATATTTCAGCGGTTATTTGTAGCCTGTCGTGTCCTTGATGACCCCGAGAGGATAGGTCTTCACCATGACCTCATTCACCCAGGTCCATGCGTCCTTGGGGGAGAGTTTCCAGTTTGTCGGACAAGGGGAAAGCATTTCCACCATGGCAAACCCCAGACGATCGATCTGAACCTGGAAACACTTCTTGACGGCCTTCTTGGCCTGGCGAATGTGTTTCAGGGAAGCCAGGGAACACCGTTCGATGTAGACCACCCCCTCACAATGCGAAATCATGAGGGAAATGTCGATGGGCCGGCCGTGGAGCTTGGGATCTCTTCCTCCAGGGGCGGTGGTGGCTTCCTGCCCGAGAATCGTGGTGGGCGCCATTTGACCGCCTGTCATTCCGTAGATGGCATTGTTGATGAAGATGGTGCTGATCTCTTCGCCCCGGTTGGCGGCGTGAATGGTCTCGGCCGTGCCGATGGCCGCCAGGTCCCCGTCCCCCTGGTAGGTCAGCACAAATTTTTCCGGCTTGGCGCGTTTGATTCCCGTGGCCACGGCAAGGGCGCGGCCGTGGGGGGCTTCCACCATGTCGAAGTTGAAGTAGTTGTACGCCAGCACCGCGCAGCCCACGGGCGGCACCCCGATCGTTTCTTCTCTGAGCCCCAACTCATCCAGACACTCCGCCACAAGCCTGTGGGCGATGGAGTGACCGCAGCCCGGGCAATAGTGGGTGTAGGTGTCTTTCAGGGATTCAGGCCTGCCAAAAACCTTCTTGTATGCTGCTTCTGCGCTCATGTTTCTATCCTCCGGCCCACTTTTCCGTCGCCTTTCAAAGCGGAGCGAAGGAATTGGGCCACATCGCTGGGTGTGGGAACCACGCCGCCCGGGACCCCGTGGAAGAAAATCTCGGCCCGGTCCCCGACGGCCAGAATGACGTCTTCAAGCATTTGTCCCATGGAGAACTCGAACACCGCCACTTTGCCGATCTTCGCGGCCAGGTGACGGAGGGGGATCGTGGGGTAGGGCCAGAGCGTGATGGGACGGAAGAGTCCCGCAGAGATGCCCTCTTCCCGCAGTTCTTCAATGGCGCTTTCCGCGATGCGGGCCGGCGTGCCGTAGGCCACCACGAGGAGATCGGCCTCGTCCGCCGTGGCGGTTTCCCACCTCTGCTCTTTTGCGGCGATTTCGTCGTACTTTTCCTGGAGGTGGAGGTTGTGTTGGTAAAGGATGTTCACGTTCAGGAGCATGGAAAAAATCGCTCTGGGTTCCCTGCCCTTGCACCCGGTCAGAGCCCATTCCTTTTTGGGGAGAGACTCGACGTCGAGCGGATCGGGAAACACAACGGGCTCCATGACCTGGCCCATCAGGCCGTCGCCCAGGATCATGACCGGCGTTCTGTACTTGTCCGCCAGATCAAAGGCGACGAAGGTCATGTCCGCGAGCTCCTGGCATCCTGCAGGAGCCAGCACAGGCGTTCGATAATCCCCGTTTCCGCCTCCCCGTGTGGCCTGGAAATAGTCCGCTCCCGAAGGAGCGATGTTGCCCAGACCGGGTCCCCCGCGCATCATGTTGATGACGACGCCGGGGAGTTCCTGTCCTGCCATGTAGGAAATGCCTTCCTGCTTGAGGGCAATTCCGGGCGAGGACGAGGAGGTCATGGCCCTTATCCCGGCGGACGCTGCACCCAACACCATGTTGATTGAGGCAATTTCACTCTCCCCCTGGATGAAGGTGCCGCCCACCTCCAGCATCCGCCCTGAAAGGTATTCGGGAAGTTCGTTCTGAGGGGTGATGGGATAGCCCGCATAGAAGCGGCAGCCGGCACGCACAGCGGCTTCGCCCACCACATGGGATCCACGCATCAACATTTTCTCACTTGGCACGGTACACCTCGATGGCTACTTCCGGGCACACCGTGGCGCACTGGGCGCAGCCGGTGCATCCCTTTTCGTCTTCCTTGACCTCTTCCCTGAAACGGGCAGGCAGATAGCCCTTCTTGTTCAGGGTATCATCCACCTCGATTCGAAGGTTCGGACACACTTCGATGCAAAGCCGACAACCCTTGCACCGCTCCCTGTCGATCTTGATTTTTCCTTTTGCTTTTTTCTCAGCCGCCATGGTGAAGCCTTTTCAACGAAAAAAGTGTGCACAAAAAAACCGAAAAGGTATCTCATATTTTCTGGAACCCCGTTTGTCAACCAAATTTTTCGCGATGATCGGGTCACTGGCTCGGAGAAGCGGAGCGTTTTCAGCCATCTCCCTCAGAAAAAGGGTTACCCGCCCGGTGCGAGTGAACCCGCCTTAGGCGGCGCCACGGGCGACCGGGGATCGGAGCCGAGAAATCAATTTTCTTTATTGAAAAAGATTTCTTTTTTGATATACTCGCAAAGTTTTTCGGTACTTGGCTGAGTTTTCAGCCCTTTTTCGTCTCCCCCATGATCTGGATGGAGAACAGGCCGTTTCTTGATCGAGAGGAATGAAATCGTCATGGAATCTCAAAACATCCTTGTCATCAACGGGAATGAATACAGCTTTTCGCCCGGCGAAACGATCTTGGAGGTCGCAAGGCGGAACGGGATCGACATTCCGACCCTGTGCTGGATGAAAAGAGCGGCTCCCACCGGCGCCTGCCGTGTCTGCGTTGTCGAGGTGGAAGGGGCAAGGAGCTTGGTCGCATCCTGCGCCACGCCTGCGGCTCCGAAGATGGTCGTCCGGACGGAGACCCCCCAGGTGATGAAGGCGCGGCGCTTGAACATCGAGCTGCTCCTTTCCTCCGGGCAGCACAACTGCCTTGTCCAGGATCTGGACATGGACTCCTGGACCGACTTCCAGTTGAAGGCCATGGCCCCCGAGGAGCACAAAGACCTCTGTCCCGTTTACGGCGATTGCCGCCTCCAGGAACTGGCCATCAAGTACCAGGTCAGGGGGTGCCGTTTTTTGCCCGCCGAGCCGATGCACAAAATCGAAACCGTCAATCCCTTCATTGTCCGCGACCTCTCACGGTGCATTCTTTGCGGCCGGTGCGTGCAGGCATGCAACGAAATCCAGGTGAACAACGCCATCAGCTTCGGGTACCGCGGGACACGGTCGAAAATCGTGGCCAAAGGAGATCGAGCCCTCAGGGACTCTGACTGCGTGTTCTGCGGCGAATGCGTTCAGGCATGCCCTGTGGGAGCCCTCGTGCTCACCCAGGATCTGGAAACCAACCAGCGCTACAAGGGCGACACCCGGCTCGTGCGTACGACCTGTGCTTATTGCGGGGTCGGGTGCCAGATGTACCTCCACGTGCGAAACAACCGGATTGTGAGGGTGACCGGGGTCGAAGATGTCGGCCCGAACTACGGCAGCCTCTGCGTCAAGGGGCGATTCGGATACCATTTCGTTCATGATCCTGAGAGGCTGAAGACGCCGCTCATCAGGGAAAACGGAGCGTTCCGGGAGGCCACCTGGGAAGAAGCCTACCAGGTGGTCGCGGAGAAGTTCGCTCAGATCAGGAAGGAAAGCGGGGCGGATGCCCTGGGTGTGCTGGCGAGCGCCCGGATCACGAACGAGGAGAACTACCTGGCCCAGAAGTTTGCGAGAGCGGTGATCGGAACCAACAATGTCGATCACTGCGCGCGGCTCTGACACTCTTCCACCGTAGCCGGTCTGGCTGCAGCCTTCGGAAGCGGTTCCATGACGAACCCCATCGTGGACATTGAAAGAGCCAACGTGATCCTCATTACAGGCTCGAATACCACGGAGAACCATCCCGTCCTTTCAAGCTACGTCAAAAGGGCGGTGACCCAGAAAGGTGCGAAGCTGATTGTCGTGGATCCCCGCAGGGTTCCCATCGTCAATTTCGCCACCCACTGGCTGAGGCCGAATCTCGGGACCGACGTGGCATGGATCAACGGCATGATGCATGTCATGATCAAGGAACGGCTTTACGACGAAGCCTATGTGACGTCCCGTACCGTCGGGCTGGACGATGTGAAGAAGGTCGTCGAAAAATACACGCCCGAGTATGTGGAAAAACTGACGGGTATTCCGAAGGAGGACCTGGCTGCCGCCGCGCGGTTGTATGCAAGCGCCAGGTCAGCCTCAATCCTCTATGCCATGGGCATCACCCAGCACATTTCAGGAACGGACAACGTGAAAAGCCTGGCCAATCTGGCCATGCTGTGTGGCAATGTGGGCATCGAAGGGGGAGGCGTCAACCCTCTCCGGGGACAGAACAACGTGCAGGGCGCCTGCGACATGGGGGCGCTGCCCAATGTTTACACCGGATATCAGAGAGTGGCGGACCTGGCAGTTCGGGACCGCACAGCCAAGGCATGGGGTGTGGGGAAGCTTCCGGATAAGCCGGGGCTGACGGTCATGCAAATGATGGATCTGGCCCACGAGGGAAAATTCAAGGGGCTCTACATCATCGGGGAAAATCCTCTCCTCTCCGACCCCGATCTCAACCATGCCAGGGAAAGCCTCAAAAAACTCGATTTCCTGGTGGTCCAGGACATCTTCCTGACCGAGACGGCGAAACTGGCCCACGTAGTCCTGCCTTCCGCGTCCTTTGCCGAAAAAGAGGGGACTTTCACGAATACGGAAAGGAAGGTGCAGCGGATCAGAAAGGCCGTAGAACCTCCCGGTCAGGCCAAGGAGGATTGGAAGATCATTTGTGATCTGTCCACCGCCATGGGTTATCCCATGCAGTATGAGAGTGCGCAGGCCATCATGGCGGAGATCGGCCAGGTGACCCCATCGTATTGCGGAATCAACTATCAGAGGCTGGAAAGGGACGGGATTCACTGGCCGTGCACCGGCACCGACCATCCCGGAACGCCCTGCCTGCACATGGATCAATTCACGTGCGGCCTGGGGGTCTTTCATGGGGTGGAGTGGGTCCCGCCTGCGGAAGTGCCGGACCAGGACTATCCTTTGTACCTGACCACGGGCCGCGTGCTTTACCAATACCACACAGGCACCATGACCATGAAGAGCGAGGGGTTGAACGACCTGGCTCCCGAGTCTTTCGTGGAAATATCCCTTGGGGACGCCGGCAAGTACGGACTCGGGGAGGGCGAGATGGTCAAGGTGACATCCCGGCGCGGGGAGATCAAGGCCAAGGCTAAAATTTCGGAAAAGGCGGTGGACGGGACCGTGTTT
>Ga0209270_1000083_pt1:0-22500 | contig 239977 bp, 236 predicted proteins | sample MTBAKSrepl1MetaG_FD_187456 | JGI IMG/M metagenome (GOLD analysis project Ga0209270, IMG submission 187456) | Enrichment culture microbial communities from Arthur Kill intertidal strait, New Jersey, USA, that are MTBE-degrading - MTBE-AKS1... | ecosystem: Environmental > Aquatic >...
ATCAACGCCGGATGATGTTTATTTCGGTTCTCGGGAGGAGATGCCCGATGCGGCTTAATCAAAATTGTGGCAAGGCTTCACTTATAAATCGTCATCCCCTGTCCAAACTCCCGGGGCCAGCGCTCATTTTGGCATGGGCTAACAGAGCAATATAAGCGGAAAGCTGTCCATGATATCTACCCATATAGATGGCCTTGAATTCCACTTATTGAGATATTGAATGCCATAACATGGAAAATAGCCCATTCTCGATTCCATCTATTACCGATTGAGCAACAAGTTTCCACCTATCAAGATATTAACATAAGAAACATAGAAAGCAAACCAATGTTACATCCAATCCCAGAGGGTAAACTCATGTCGTTTATAAAAGCATGCAGATAACAAACAGAGATATGCGGCGGGTGGCCGGGTCTAGTTTAATAAAGAGAGAAGCACGGGTGCCACTGGCGAAGGCGAAGCCTTGCCAGTGCGGCTTATTTTTGATTCAAAAGATGAGGCGAGCATGGGCAAACTTCGCCAATGCCCGTGGCACCCACAGAGGTGCAGAAAATATGATTTCCACCGAGTTTTGACTCCCTTGGTGATCACTGTTGTTCAAAGATACATACCCCCTTCGGGGATCATAACTCTTTGGTGACTGCTCAAAAGTCGAGACCCCTATCAGATATACACTCATCCCTCTACCGAACGATGTCTGGACGGTCTGGTGGCTAGCGCTGGTCATCCCATCGAGATACAAAAGTAGGATTAATTCCGTTTCCAGATCAAGATGACATCTAGGAGGCAAGGAGGGTTGCCCGCAGGTGGAACAATTTCGCAGGACATCGAAATTGGACGCACCCTGCGTGCGCCCTTAAGGGCAAGTGCCATGGATGGCACGAGTCACAAATTAGTACTCCGAGGACCAACCCAGCCGACAATTCATCAGGAGAGATGAATTGGACGTGCCGATGGGCACGCCCGCAGGGTGAGAGTCAGGGATGACCTAAGTCACAACGATGCCGCTTGATATGGAAACGGAATATTAAGCGAAGTGGTCGAAGCCTTTCTTTACGTCCTGGCGCTGTCCGTCCCGGACAAGATAGATGCCATCGGAGGCCGGCAGGATCTCACCCACCACCGTAAAATCGCCGAATTCCTCGCGCAAGTCCTCAATACTGTCCTGTGGGATGGTGAAGACAAGCTCGAAATCCTCGCCGCCGTACAGGGCAAAATCGTGCGCATCGGCCGAGACCTTTTTTGCCGCGGCCTCGGTCTCGGGTAGGAGCGGTATCTTTTCCCAATCGATGCGCCCGCCGGTGCCGCTCTCTTCACAGATGTGCCGTACCTCGCTGCCCAGGCCGTCGCTGACATCGATCATGGCATGGCAGAAACGCGCGATGATCCGGCCTTCCCAGACCCGGCGGCAGCGCGGTTGCAGATGGGCATTGATCGAGCTATCCCGTATGCCTTGCTTGAGCATCCTGAGGCCCGCCTCGCTACGTCCGAGCGTCCCGGTAACGCAGATCAGGTCCCCAGGGATGGCCATGGAGCGCAGACGCAGAGCCTCATGCTCGACCTCGCCCAGGAGGGCCAGATTGACCACCATGATGCCGCCATGCGTGGTATCGCCTCCGATCAGGTGTACGCCATGGCTCTCGGCCGAGGCATACAACCCACGATAAAATTCGTCCATGAACTCGACCTCGGTAAAGGGCGTCAAGGCGATGGAAAGGAAGGCCCAATGCGGGACACCGCCCATGGCAATGATATCCGAGACATTGGCCTCCATGAGCTTGTATCCGATCTGATAGGGGCTGTGCCACTCCAGGGTGAAGTGGTCGTTTTCCACCATCATGTCGACCGTGACCAGGAGGTAGGATACATCGGTATATTTGAGCACCGCGCAATCGTCGCCCACGCCCTTGACTACGACCGGATCTTCGTAGGTTTTTTGCGTGAGGCGTTTGATCAAGGCGAACTCGCCGCCGATATCAGCTATCTTCATGGGCGTAGGTTCTCCGGCACTCTTTGTTGGTCTTGGCTGAACAGAATTCGCCGCACATGGTGCAGACCTCGGCATCGTCCTTGCCGGTCTCATGGCGGATGGCGCGCGCCTTTTCCGGGTTGAGCGCTTGGCGGTACATGCCCTCCCAATCCAGATTGCTGCGGCTTACCGACATGGCGTCGTCGCGATCGCGCGCGCCTTTGATGCCGCGTGCGATATCGGCGGCGTGCGCCGCGATCTTGGAGGCGATCACGCCGTCGATCACATCCTGCAGGTTGGGCAGTCCCAGGTGCTCCTTGGGGGTCAAATAGCACAGAAAGTCCGCGCCGTAAAAGGCCGCCAAGGCCCCGCCGATAGCGCCGGTGATGTGGTCGTAGCCCGGCGAGCAGTCCGTGACCAGGGGGCCCAGCACATAGAAAGGGGCGCCGTCGCAGTATCTCTTCTGCAGCTCGATGTTTTCCTTGATCATATGAAGCGGCACGTGGCCCGGTCCCTCGATCATGACCTGGACATTCTGTTCACGGGCGCGCGCGGCCAGCTCGCCCAGGGTCTTGAGCTCCGTGATCTGGGCCAGGTCCGTAGCGTCGGCCAGGCAGCCCGGGCGCAGGCCGTCCCCCAGGCTCAAGGTCACGTCATGCTCCTTGGCAATGGCCAGGATCTCGTCATAGCGGGTGAAGAGGGGGTTTTCGGCGTGGTGGTGGAGCATCCATTTGATGAGCATGCTGCCGCCGCGCGATACCACACCCATGATGCGCTTTTCCAAAAGCGGGATGCACGCGCGCGTCACTCCGCAATGCACGGTGATGAAATCCACGCCGTCTTCGATATGGCGCCTGATGGCGGCCAGAAAATCATCGGCCGTGAGATCGACCACCCGCGGGTGATGCACGATAGCGTCGTAGACGGGCACGGTGCCGACCGGAACATTGGAGGCCTCCACGATCATGCGGCGCATGGCCTGGATATCGCCGCCCGTGGAGAGGTCCATGACCGTGTCGGCGCCGTACTGGACCGAGGCCTTTAGCTTGGCCAACTCCAGCTGCGGGTCATTGTTAAAGGGCGAGGTGCCCAGATTGGCGTTGACCTTGATCTTGAGCCCCTTGCCGATGCCCACGGGCGTGCAGTCATGCAGCTGGCTTTTGACGATCACGGTGCGTCCCGCGGCGACATCCTCAGCCAGCGCCGCGGCGCTTATCGGCTCATGTGCCGCCACGGCCTCAATTTCCGGGGACATGGTACCTTTTTTAGCATATTCTGGTTGTGTCATACGGTAAACTCCTTTTGCCAGAGGCGGATCTCAGCCGCCACATCGGGCTTGGTGACCACGGCCGAGATGGCGCAGACCATATCGGCCCCGGTGGCGAGGACCTCCGCCAGATTAGTCAAGGTTATGCCGCCGATGGCGACGATCGGTTTGCGGCAGGTCTGGCGGATGGCTCTCAAAGTTTCAAGTCCACACGCTTGGCCCGCGTCCGTTTTGGTGTTGGTGGCATAGATCGGGCTCACGCCCAGGTAATCCGCGCCCTGGGCCTCGGCTTGACAGGCTTCCTGAAGGGTATGCACGGTGATGCCGATGAGCTTATCTTTCCCCAGCAGACGGCGTGTCTCATCATAGGGCAGGTCATCCTGCCCGATATGCACCCCGTCGGCATCCACGGCCAGGGCGATATCGACCCGGTCATTGATGATTAGGCGCGTGGAACTCCCGGCGCACATGCGCTTGAGTTCTAAGGCTTCCTCGAAGAGGATGCGGGTAGCGGCGGATTTGTTGCGATATTGGATCAGCCTCACGCGCTCGGCAATGGCCTGGCCGGCGTCATGGACAATGCCGGCGGCGCTTAAGTTTTCATCGGTGATGAGGTAGTAGCCCTTCATGGTTCCACTCTTTGCATGGCGGCGATATCCTGTGCGCTCAAGGCATGCATGCAGTCCAGGAGCTTGATCTTGAAGGACATCGGCCCATCGGATTCTTGGGCGGCGATTTCACCGGCGATACCGTAGCAGCTTAAGGCCGCGGCCGCCGCCGCGGCAAGGTCCCGCGGCGCAGCGCCGACAAAGGCGCCGATGACGCTGGCGGCCATACAGCCGGTGCCTACGACCTCGGCCATCATGGCATGTCCGTTCTGCACCGCCAAGGTACGTTGCGTATCGGCGATAATGTCAACGGGACCCGTGATCACCACCGTGCCATTGCTTTTCCGGGCAAGGTTGGCGGCGAGCGTACGGAGATCGGTGGCTACGTGCGAGGTGTCCACGCCCCGGGTGCGCACATCAAGCCCCGCGATGCGCGCGATCTCGGAGGCATTGCCCTTGATGATGTCGATGCGGGCCTCAGTGACGAGCTTCTGGCACATGCGGTCGCGAAAGGCGGTGGCACCGGCGCCGCAGACATCCAGCACGACCGGAATTCCGCGATGGTTGGCCGCCTGCGCGGCGTTGATCATACTCTGAACAAAATCAGCGGTGAGGGTGCCGATATTCAGCACCAAGGCGGATGCCAGAGAGGTCATCTCGGCCACTTCCTCGGCGGCGTGCGCCATGACCGGCGAGGCCCCCAGGGATTTGACGATCTGGGCGCAATCAGAGATGGTAACCCAATTGGTAAGGTGATGCACCAGCGGCCGCTCGACCCGAACCGATTCCAGAAAGGCATTCACATCCATTCGCATCCAACCTCACGTTTTATTACCATGGATGGATTGAAAAAAGGAGATCGGATCTTGGCCTGGTATCCCTGCGCTGGCATTATCCAGATCAGGTTCAACGGGTCTTATCTCAGGCTCCTTCTCGGAACCACCCCTTGGCTGGTATGTGCATACGCCCAATCCTTAGGTTCGTCAAGGCTTGCTGATAATATGGATAATATTCTAAATAAAATCCATGGGATTTCCGAGATGATGCATAGCATCAGCGTATATTTTGATTACAGTCCCGGGTGGTTGTTGAATTGGTAGGCGGTAGATGAAATCATATAGAATAAGCGTTATCCCCAAGGATGAGCCTGCGCAGGCCTTGAGGATACGACGTTTCGGCATGGCCGCGGCTTCCTATGTCATGTGGGTCGTCCTTATCCTCTTTTGCTTCAGCCGCGGCTTGATGTCCATGTCGGCCAGGATGCTTTTCATCATTATTTTGATGCTTGTCCTGGGAAACGCTTTCTTCTACATCGCTTTACGCAGCGGGTATAATAAGCGCCTGCAGGATCCGAGCCTGACCATGCCGCAGATGGTCATGGGCGCCCTGTTCGCAGTCATGATCACCTACTATGCCGAGGACGTCAGGGGCGTCATGCTGTTGATCTACCTCGTGGTATTCACCTTCGGCGTGTTCCGCCTCCAGGTGCGCCAGTTCCTGTACTTGACCTTGCTGGTCCTGGTGAGCTATGGTGCTCTCATTGTCTACCTGACGAAATTTCATCCAGGCCGCATCAATACGCAGCTGGAAGTCCTGGCCTGGGTGGTGCTGGCATCCATCCTGATATGGTTTTCGTTTATCGGCGGCTACATCAACCGTCTGCGTTCCAGCGTCATGCGGTTCAATGTGGAGTTGAAGCAGGCCATGGTCACCATCGCGGAACTTGCCATCCATGACGAGCTCACCCAGGTCTTTAACCGCCGTCATATATTTACGATCCTGCAGCGTGAAAAATCTTTGGCCGACAGGGGCAAGGCGTCGTTTGTCGTCTGCATGCTTGACCTCGACCATTTCAAACAGGTCAATGACACCTATGGCCACATGATGGGTGACATCGTACTCAAGACCGTGGCCCAGACCATCGAAAAAAACATACGTACCGCCGACTATCTGGCACGTTACGGCGGAGAGGAATTCATCCTGATCTTGACCTATCCGGATGTCGAGGAGGGATTGAAATGCGCCGAACGCATCTGCCGGATCTGCGCCGAGCTGAAGTTTGCCGGGTTGCCGGAATCTTATTCTATCACCATCTCCGGCGGCGTTACGGCCTACCGGCCCAGGGAATCCGTGGACGAGCTGGTGAAAAGGTCCGATGAGGCGCTCTATTGCGCCAAGGCCAGAGGGAGAAACCGGATTGAGTATCTTTAGGCACCTCTCAGCGGATGAAAAGATTGCATGGGAACATACATGGTACGCGGCAGGCGATAATGGATCATAGATTTTCCATCATACCCGCCGACGATCCGGCCCAGACGCTCAGGATCCGCCGATTTCTCATGGCTGCGCAATCCTACCTCATATGGATCCTCCTGGCATGTTATGGGTATGCAAGGGGACTGACCTCCATCACTTTCGGTACATTGTGCTTCTGGCTGTCGTTGGTGGTGCTGGCCAATCTCGTCCAGTACGCGATATTCAGACTGGGTTTTAATAAGCGTTTCAAAGATCCCAGCCTGACCATGCCCCAGATGATGGTCGGTCTTTTTTTTGGCCTGGTTGTCGCCTATTACGCCGATGCGGCCCGGGGGGCCATGCTGCTGGTGTTCATAGCCATCTTCATCTTCGGGATGTTCCGCTTGCAGGTCCGCCAGTTCATGATTTTGACCTTTTTTGTTGTGGTTATGTATGGAGGGGTCATCTTTGCCCTGGCACGCTTCAAACCTCATCAATTCAACCTGACGGTGGAAATGCTGGCATTAACGGTGCTGGGGGCCGTGCTCATCTGGTTTTCTTTTATCGGAGGCTACATCAATCGATTGCGGGAAAGCGTTATCAAGGCCAACAATGATCTGAGCAGGGCCATGGGCACGATTGCGGAACTCGCCATCCATGATGACCTCACGCAGGTGTTCAACCGCCGCCACATCTTCACGGTATTGCTGCGCGAGAAATCGCTGTGTGATCGCGGTCAAGCCGCGTTCTCGCTGTGTATGATCGACCTGGATCACTTCAAAAGAGTCAACGACACCTATGGTCACATGATGGGCGATATTGTTCTCAAGACCATTGCGCAATGCATCCAGAATAATATTAGGGACGTGGATTACCTTGCCCGCTATGGGGGTGAAGAGTTCGCCCTGGTGCTTGCGTATCCCAATCTTCAGGACAGCTTGAAGTGCGCCGAGCGTCTCCGGCAGCTCTGCGGCGCGTTGGTCTTTGAAGGCCTTCCCGAATCGGTGCATGTCACGATCTCCCTGGGTGTGGCCTCATATAATCCGGAGGAATCCATTGATGAGCTGATACGCAGGGCCGATGCCGCCCTTTATCGCGCCAAGGCCGGCGGCCGCAATTGCGTCGAATACCTGGCCGCACGATCGCTGTAATACTCCGACATAAATTTTATCGGTTCACGAGAATCGCGTATTGGGATTGCTCCTCCCCGAGGAATTGTAATACAATATTACTAAAATGTTTTGAGGGGGGTAGTCATTATGTACCAATCGTATGCGCAGGCCTATCGGCGTGCGTTGGAAGAACGGGACGGTTTTTGGGCCGAGGCCGCTGGCGCGCTCCAGTGGGATCGGCGATGGGACAAGGTTCTGGATGAAACGCAGGCGCCGTTCTATCGATGGTTCGCAGGCGGTCGGCTGAACACCTGTTACAATGCCCTTGATTACCATGTGGCCTCAGGCAGGGCCGGACAAACCGCGGTTATCTATGACAGTCCGGTAACCGGGACCATCCAGATGATCACCTACCAGGAATTGTTGAACGACGTGGCGGTTTTTGCTGGGGTATTACGGAAACTCGGCGTGGAAAAGGGCGACCGTGTGATCATCTACATGCCCATGATACCGCAGACCATGGTAGCGATGCTGGCCTGTGCGCGCATCGGCGCCGTGCACTCGGTGGTCTTCGGAGGATTCGCTCCCAACGAGCTGGCGATCAGGATTGATGACGCCAAGCCCAAGGTCGTGCTCTCCGCCTCATGCGGCATCGAACCCAAGGGGCCTATTCACTACAAGCCGCTCCTGGACAAGGCCATAGCGTTGGCCAGTCATAAGCCTGAGCGGTGCATCATCTTCCAGCGTCCCCAGGTCAAAGCCGCGCTCATTCAGGACAGGGATCTCGAATGGAACGAAGCCCTGCAAGGCGTCAACCCGCAGGCATGTGAGACACTTATGGCCACTGACCCGCTCTATATCCTTTATACCTCGGGGACGACCGGGATACCCAAAGGCGTGGTGCGGGACAACGGCGGCCATGCCGTGGCCCTGAAGTGGAGCATGCGGCATATCTATAACATCAATCCAGGCGATGTATTCTGGGCGGCCTCAGACGTGGGCTGGGTGGTGGGGCACTCGTATATCGTCTATGCTCCTTTGCTGTTGGGCGCCACCACGGTCCTGTATGAAGGCAAGCCCGTGGGTACGCCCGATCCGGGGGCGTTCTGGCGGGTGATATCCCAGCACCGGGTCAAGGTGCTTTTCACGGCGCCCACGGCCTTCCGGGCCATCAAGAAGGAAGACCCCCGCGGGAGTTACCTGAAGAGGTATGATATCGGCTGTCTGAAGTACCTGTTTCTGGCCGGTGAACGGCTCGATCCGGATACCTACCACTGGGCCAGTGACCTTCTATCCATCCCGGTGGTCGACCATTGGTGGCAGACCGAAACCGGCTGGCCGATTGCGGCCAATTGCATGGGGATCGAAGCGCTGCCCATCAAGGCCGGATCGCCGACCAAGCCCGTGCCGGGGTTCGATGTGCGCATCTTGGATGAGAATGCCAAGGAGCTGCCCGACGGCACGGAGGGCGTGATTGGGATCAAACTGCCTCTGCCGCCCGGTTGTCTGCCCACATTGTGGCATAAGGATGAGGGCTTCGTGTCATCATACCTCATTGAATACCCCGGCTACTATGCCACGGGTGATGGTGGGTACAAAGATGCCGAAGGTTATCTGTACATCATGGGCCGGGTGGACGACGTGATCAACGTGGCGGGACACCGGCTCTCCACGGGCGGTATGGAAGAGGTGGTGGCCAAGCACCCGGATGTGGCCGAGTGCGCGGTGATCGGGGTCAACGAAACCCTCAAGGGTCAGGTGCCGGTGGGCTTTGTGGTCCTCAAAGCCGGTTCCACCAAGGCTCATGACGATATCCAGAAGGAGATCGTGCAGATGGTGCGCACCGAGATCGGAGCCCTGGCATGCCTCAAGGATATTAATGTAGTGACGCGTCTGCCCAAGACACGCAGCGGCAAAATCCTGCGCGCCACCATGCGCAAGATCGCCGACGGGCAAGCCTATAGCGTGCCTTCGACCATTGAGGATCCAACCGTCCTGACCGAGATTGAACAGGCCATCAGAGCCATGCGGGAGAACTCCTAGCCACACAGGTATCGACTGCAGATAAGAACATCGCGTGGGAACCTTTTCATGTTGAAAAGGTTCCCCTTTTTTGCTTCACAGGTAAACTACATGCGCCGAAAATGGAAATCAAAAGTTGTATAATGCAATGATTAATGTTAGAACAACTTATAATTTGACGATCGTTTTATTGGTAAAAAAATGATTATGAGGATGGAGCATGGAATTGATTCCCCATGAAAAATTTAATGACCTGCTTTTCTGGTTGCTGCGGGAACTTCACCAGTTCGAATGGCACGATGTGGCGCGCTTCAACCTTTCCTGGTATGATATGCATGTCATGAAATATCTGCTCGGATCACCCGTCAGCCGTGTCAGCGACATAGCGGGTGAACTGCGTCTGCCGCTCTTCAAGGTGTCCCGCCTGCTCAATGACCTATCCGACAAGGGATTTGTCAGCCGTGAAAAGGTGGTCGGCGATAAACGCAACACCTGGATACGTCTGACGGCGAAGGGTCACTCAACCATTCGAAAGGTCCAGGACTATCATTATGAGTTGATCATGAACAATCTTAAGGAGCTAACCCCGGAAGAGGCACTGGAAGTCCTGCGCGCCTTGGAAAAGGTCTCCAAAGTGATGAATTTTGAAATCCCAAACAGACGCCCCGCGCGGCAACGGCGGACAAAAGTTACGTGATCACCACCCCGCCTCTTACGTATCGGATTGTGATATGAACCTTTCGCGGCAATGATAAAGGGTATTTTTCGAAGTTCTCTCCATGACAAAACCGAATGGAGAAGAAATTAAAGCTTAAGATGCAATGCAATCGTGACGATGAGAAGATTTAGGAGAAGAAGATGGCTGGACCATCTGACATAGCTTCAATATTATCGCAGTCTGGTAGGATCGAAAAGATCAACCAGAACCCGTTTACGCATGCCGATGTTTCCAAGCAGATCCTTACGGAACAGGAGGCCCGCGAGAGAATGCGATTCGCCAGGGAGGTTAATGAGAGCAAGCGCGTGCAGGAGACCTCCGAACACCAGCGTAAAGAGCAGAAGCGGCAGTCAAAACAGGCCGAGCATGGGAAAAAGGACGCTGAACTCGAGGCCGAGAAAGACGGCGAAGAAAAGGAAGTCAAACATCTCATCGATGTGGTGATCTAACGTTGAGTCCGGATAAGATACTGATCTACGCCCAGATCGTCATCCAGATCTTTCTGGTTCTTCTGGTTATCTTACTTATTTTAAGGGACCGCCAGAGGTCCGTTTCATCCCAAGCACTGGACAACCTTAAAAAATTGCTCGAAGAGACACAAAAGATTAATGAGGAATTCGCTGATGCAATCCAGCAGAAAACTTCGATGGTGCAGCAACTCATGGATGAGCTCGAAAACAGAATGCAGGCGGCCCAGAACCTCAAAACCGTCTTGGGCTCAGGGGGTTCGAACAAACCCCCCGAAAAATCTCATTCAACCGCGGATGTTCTCAGATTGTCAAAAGATGGGCACGATGCCCTTGAGATATCACGGATAACCGGCATCCCGGTGGGTGAAGTCCATCTCATGATCAAACTTGCCGGCCAGTCAGAAACATGAACCCTGTTCAAGCCGCGCAAATCCAATTCCAAACCGGCAACATCGTCCTCAAGGACCAACTGCCGTCGCTCTTTATCGGCCGAAGCCTCATCGCCACCGTACTGTCGAATCCGAAAGACGGCATGGTGCTCGTGTCCATGTTCGGTAAACGTCTGCTGGTTGAAACCACCATGGATCTGGGCAAGGGTCAAGTGCTCAACCTCAAGGTCCAGGCTTTGCACCCCAAGGTGGTTCTGAAAGCTGCCCAAGGCCAGAACTTACCCAAGCTGGCATCGTCAGAAGCATTGCAGAGCTTTGTGCAGGAACTGGTCGGCACGTTCGAGAAAGCTCCGCTCAAGGCCTTTAATTTAAGCACCATGCTGGAAGAGCATCTGGACGGCAAATCCGGAGATGCTCAGAACGCTCAATTCGTGGCCGGTTTGCTGGATGAAGCGGCCCAATTCCCCCAGGCGCTGGCTTTTTTCCTCATCCCTGTGATTCAGGATGAATCGCGTGGGCATGCCAAGGTTGCTATCGAAAAGGGGGCTGATGACAGCTATATCATCACCTTCGATCTTCAGACCGATCATATGGGCACCATAGGGTGCACGGCGCGTATAGGTGGAGGCATAGAGGTCGAGATTCGCACTGCTTCCGATACCCTGGCGGGCTTCTTCAGATCTCATCTCCAGGAACTTCATGAAGCCCTGTCCGGATTGGATATCGTCAGACGCCTTGATGTGGTGGCGAACCGCCATATACCCGCCAGCGTGGATACGCTCGTATGAGAAGGGAACATCGTCCAAAGGCGGTTGCCATGCAGTATGAGCGTGGCAAGGATAGGGCCCCCAAGGTCACGGCCAAAGGCCAGGGCAAACTGGCGGAAAAAATACTGGCCATGGCGCGTGAACACCATATCCCCATCCATAAAGACAAGGCCCTGCTGAACGCATTATACCGCTTGGACCTGAATGAAGAGATCCCCGAGGAACTGTATCAGGTGGTCGCCGAGGTCCTGGCCTTTATCTATCGTATGAACCGCCTGCGCGCGGAGGGATGAACCATACGCCTCTTCACAGAGGCTCCCGTAGTCCTTCGAGAAAGAATCGTACCCGGCGCATGTATTGCCTAATTCAATAATCTTCTTATAATTTATATTGACGATTGACCGAACGGTTCGAGTGCCGCAGCATCGGGTGGTCGAACGGGCAAGGATTACGGAAGGTTGAGCGCTGTGAGAGGGGGTATCAGAGAAGCATTGCCCATTTCGGAGAAATGATTTACTCTCTGACGTGAAGGCATGATCCTCACGAAAGAGTGATTGCATCGGATTTATGCCAGCATTGAAAGATTGCAAAGGACTGCATTGGAATGAAACGTTATCGCCGACCTATCTCGATGGTTGAACGCACCTGGTTGGGTATCGATTGTGTATCGCCGCCCTTTGCCAACCATCTGGTGTTGGAAGGCCACGGACACATCGATCAGGCCGCGCTTCAGGCTGCGGTTGCACAAGCCTCCCAAGTAAACCCCGGGAGCAGAGTGGTCTTGAAGGGTGCGCTGCGAAGTTCTTATTGGCAGGACTCAGGCATTACGCCTCTGGTCACCAAGGTATCCGGTGGAGACTGGGACGGATGCAGTCAGGACCATGCCCCCTTCCTGAAGCGCAAACTCCCCTATACCGGCCCGACCTGCGAGATCCTTATCGTCGAAGGCCGGGCGCAGCGGATCATTTTCCGCGCTAACCATGGCGTCATGGATGGGAGAGGTGTCATCACCTGGGCCGAAGACGTATTCAGGGTGCTTCGGGGAGAAACACCGCTGGGTGCTTTCTCAACCGAGACGGACGGCACGATTGTATCGCATATCACTGGCCAGACCAGAGAGATATACGCCGACAGGTGCATCGCGCCTACGGGTAAATCGCGACCGGCCGCGCCGGGTGCCGTCTGGAAGCGGCTTACCTTCCAAGGTCCTCTGGGCAAGGCGGTGGGAAAAATCGGGTGTGCCCTGGCGCGGTCGGCCTGGCGGCATGACGATGGGCTTGTCCGGTTGATGATCCCCGTGGATCTGAGACATCGTCGGCCTGGTTTGCGGTCAACAGCGAATCTGAGCACCGCCCTGTATATCGATATCGCCAGGAACGCAACCCCTGATGACATCACGCACGCTGTCTGGAAACAACTGTATCGCAAATATGATTGCATGCCTTTCATGGGGATCGAACTGCTCGATATAATCCCGATTGCGCTTCTGGGGTATGGGATCAAGATGATTGCCGGAATGAATCATTTGAGCGGATTATATAATGCATCCGCCATCATATCGCATGTTGGCCGCATCGACCAGGGGATGTTCTGCGGCGGTGGGTTTCATGCGAATACGACGTTCATCATCCCCCCCCACCTCGATAGAGCGCCGGTTTTCATCGTGCTGGTGGAAAATATGGGTCGGCATGAGATTACGGTCAGCCTGCCCAATGACCTCGGAACCGATCAGCGGTTCGAGCGTCTCCTTCGGGATATCAGTCTGGCCTTGGCCCCTGAGGAGATCAACGATGTATCGGTCATGCCTCGGCCGGAGTTGATTCTTCCGACTCCAAAGACAAGCATGTCCTACAAGGACATGCATCCATAGATTTAGGATGGCTCGATCCCCCTTGAAGCCGGGGGATCGAGCCATACGGTTATCCTCCGAACTGTTCCTTGACGATCTTGAAGGCCTGGTCCGCCACGTCGATGGTCTTCTGGATATCGGCTTCGGTGTGGGCGGCGCTGATGAACATGTTGTGATGCCACAGGAAATAGACACCGCGCAGTGAGCATTCCTTGCAGAAGAGCTGGGCGCGTTTGAAGTTGTGCTCGTTGGTGAAGTGCATGAAAGGGATGGCGTTGGGGCCGGACATCTTGAACTGCAGGCCGTGAGAGGCGGCGCATTCTTCGAGTCCTTTCCTCAACTGCGCGCCGCGGGCGCTGCAGATCCCGGCGGCATCGATCTTCTGCATCTCATCAATGCAGGCCAGAGCCGCCGCCATCTCCGGGGAATTGTTCCAGTATGAACCGGTCTGGAAGGCCTTTGAGGCGACCATGCGCATCTTTTCCGTGCCCACCAGGGCTGAGATGGGATAGCCGTTCGCGATAGCCTTGCAGTAGCAGGCCAGATCGGGTTTGAAGCCGAAATAGTGGGCCGAGCCTTTAATATCGAGCCGCCATCCGGCCCTGACATCATCGATGATCAGCACGATGTCGTTCTCGTCGCAGATGCGGCGCATGCCCTGCCAGAACCCGGGCGCAGGAAGCACCTGCGGTTCAAAGACCGGGTGATGGTAGGGGGTGAACATGGCTCCGGCGATCTGGCCTCTGTTTTCTTCGACCACGCGCTGGAAGGCCGCCAGGTCGCCAAAGGGCACCATGATGATATCGCTGCGATCCGTGGGGGTGATGCCGGTATGGTTCGTGCCGGCCCAGGGCTGGGTTCCATGATAGCCGCTATTGGCCAAGACGATCTTGTTGCGCCGTTTGTAACCACGTGCCAATACCGTGGCCCACGAGGTGGTGTCGGCCCCGTTCTTGGCGAACATAGCCCAGTCGGCGCAGTCGTTGACCTCCACCATCTTTTCTGCCAGTTCGATGAGCAGCGTGGAAGGCGGCATGGTGGCTGTCCCATTCCTGGCCTGTTTGGCGAACGCCTCGTCAATCCGGTCATGGGCATACCCAAGTATCATGGGGCCATAGGCGCACACATAGTCGATGTATTCGTTGCCGTCCACATCCCAGAAATGCGAACCCTTGGCCTTGGCGACGAAATAGGGATATGAGCCGGGAATAGTAGGGGCCGAATTGAAGTGGCCGTAAACGCCCTGGGGAATGACCTTGGTTGCCCGTTTAAACAGTTCTTTGGATTTAGTAAATGTGTATGCCATGACATGCCTCCTATTGCAGATAGACGCCGACCTTGTCGAGGAAGACGTTGACGACATCACCCATGTGGAGATCGCCTTGGAGCACCATATCTTCGAGGCAGATCGCGGCAAAGACATCTACCTTGTCATCCGCAAGGTCGAGGAACAAGTCTTGGGTGCCGAATTCCATGACGAGGTCAGGGTCCGGTGCATTGCCGCCTTTGGCAGTGACGCTGTCTCCGGCAAAGGTGATGTTGATGGCCGCCCCGTTTTTGATCCTCAGTTCGGTTACCCCCCTCAGGCTCCGTGCGGCGGCTCTTGATTCCGGTTCGTAAGCGGCAAGGGTGGCGATGGTTCTGCCCAGGGTATTCACCAGCAGCTTGGCCTTCAGCTCTTTGGGAGGGTTGCCGCCCTTAAGGACAGCCTCCATGCGTTTGGCGAGTTTCATGAAAACGATCAGCCCTTTAGCCTTGAACAAGCCCTTGAGAGGCACAGGAAAACCTACCCCGGTGCCGGTGAACATATTATTGAGCAACTTTGCGGTGGGGAAGAATAGGACGATATCCGGGCTGCCGACCCTGCCCGGCGTGACCTTGATCTTGGAGTTTCTGATCTCAAGGGAGGCCCTAGGTCCGGCGACGCCGACCATGAACAGGATGCTGCCGTTCCACGCCCTGGCTGTCGAACCTGCTTCCGCATCTTCCTGGGCGAGAATCTCGAAATTTGAAAGTACGGCATCCAAGTGGATTCTTGCCAAAACGTCCTCGTTTCGCATATGTCCCTCCTTGGTGTAACAACGTGTGAGCGATTACTCACTCGCTATCAGGTAACACCTCTATCAGAGCTCTGTCAATATGAAATATCAGCGGAAATGAATATGAATGATATCCTGGTCGCGTACGCAAAACTGCTTGCCCTCGATGAGCACCAGGCCGGCTTCGCGTGCGCCGTTCAGCCCGCCGTGGGCGATGAAGTCATTCAGGTTGACGATTTCAGCCTTGATGAAACCCGACTGAATGTCGGTGTGGATAAGACCGGCGGCTTCATGCAGGGTCCCGCCTTTCTTCAGGGTCCAAGCGCGCAGTTCTTTGCCCACGGTGGTGTAGAAGGTGATCAGGTCGAGAACCTCATAGCAGGCGCGCAGCAAAAGGGTTATGGACGATTCCCCGATTCCGACCGATTCGAGGAACTCCTGCCGATCCGCTTCGTCCAGATCCAGGGCTTCAAGCTCGAACTTGGTGCATACCGGTATAACGGGCATCCCATGGGCATTGCCCCAAGACTTGAGAGAATCGAGCTGGGGATTGCCCTCCAGGTCGCCTTCACTCACATTGGCCACGATCACTGCCGGTTTGGCCGTAAGAATGCCGTGCGCCTTGACGTAGCTCTGTTCGACCGCGATGTCTGATTCGCGGATGGATCGGCCTTGGGAAAGGACAGTCTTCAAGGAATGCATGCATTCAAGTTCGGATTGAAGTTCCTTTCTCCCGCCCCGGAAGGCTTTTTCCATGGTGTCGATCCGTCGTTCGACGATTTCGAGGTCGGCCATAACCAGTTCGGTCAGGACGATATCGAGGTCGTCGGTGGGGTTGACCGTATTATAGACATGGGTGATGTTGGGGTCCTTGAAACACCGAACCACATGGATGATGGCATCCACGGCCCGGATATGCCCCAGAAACTGGTTGCCGAGACCCTCACCCTTATGCGCGTCCTTCACCAATCCGGCGATATCGATGCATTTGAGTGTTGTGGGGGTGATTTTTTCCGGCTTCACGACCTGGGCGATCCGTGCCAGGTTATCGTCGGGAATGCTCACTACCCCTACGTTTGGTTCAATGGTGCAGAACGGATAACTCTCGGCCGGTACATGCGCGCGTGTCAGCAGATTGAAGAGCGTGGATTTCCCGGCGTTGGGCAGGCCGACAATGCCGGTGGTGAATCCCATGATCGGCTAAATGGTGCTTAAGTCATGCTGCGCGAGAAAGCCCCCCAGGAGTTCGGTCGTGATGGACGCCAGAAGCATGTCCGCCCGGGTGAAGCCGTCCAGACCTTTATCGGCCAAGTTCAATACCCCGAGGACCTTTTCATCAAGAGAGATCAGGAGGCACATGAAGGATTTGGTACTGTATTTGTCCTTGTTCTCCATGCCGATTTCCTCCTCGATATTGCGGACCATCATGGAGGTGTTCTTGGAAATAACCAGATTCATGATGCTCTCCTGGTCTTCGGTTACGTGAATGAAAGGATCGTCCCCGATATTGGGGTGGTTGTGCGCCTTCAACTCCAGCTCGCCCGATGAGGGATTCTTGATGAAAAGCGAGCAGTATTTGGCCCCGACAACTCTTGGCAGGTAATCGGCGACGATATCGAGTACGGTTTTGGCTGTCTTGGCCCTTTTCAGTTCCTTGGCCAAATCATAAAGCTTCTCAAGGTCGGGGCTCTGCATCTTGGACCTCCACGATATGTTGTGTCATTCGTCGTTCAAGCTACCTATCGGATGTTTCACCGGCAATTATTAAGACGATAGGTTTATTATGGAAGCTATAATATGGATAAAGGTGGGAATCAAGCATAGACTTGCCGGGGAGGGTGGAGCATTCGCGCTTGACTTTAACAGGTAAAGTAGATGTATAATTCATCACTCTAATATGGACAAGGAGTACGCGTTGGAAACACTGGACGTGCTGGAACAGAAAATACATAACCTATTGGAAACGGTGGACTCTCTGAAGAAAAATACAATGGAGTTAACCGAAAAGCTTATAAAAAAGGAGGAAGAGGCAAAGGGTCTGAAGCAGGAGATTGAAGATCTGCTTGCTGAAAAAGAACGGGTACGGGAACGAGTAGCACACCTCATCAAGTGTGTAGAGGTGTTTTAGACATTTGCAAAACTCAATATCGATAAGGATATTAGGGCAGGAGTATAAGGTAAGAACCAGTGGAGATCATGCGTATGTTCAGGCGTTGTCCCAATATATTAATGAAATGGTTGCGGATGTGCAGCGGCAAGGTAAAGCGGTCACGACCATGGATGTGATCGCCATAACGATGCTCAATATGGCGGATGATGTGAACAAATCGCGCACTGAATTGCAATCATTAAAGGAGACACTGGATAAACGCTTCAGTCAATTGATTGAAAAGATTGACGCCGGAACTGCATTGGACCCCTGGGGTGTGCGTGGCCCTTCTTAATCCCTTTTGAGTCAACAGAGTATTAAGGAGAGGTCTGATCCCTGCTGCGGTGAGCATGTTCTCATAAAGAGAAAAGCCTAAAGCAGCATATCGGGCCAGCCTGGAAAGTCTTCAGGCTCAAGGAATGTAGGGTACGGCATCACCGGGGGTCTACCTAATATCTTTCCCGTTTGCCCCTTTGTTTTGGTTTGCATGTTCACCAAGGACGAGATCAGGAAAAGGACATTAGCCAGGCGCACTGCGCTGCAAAGCGATCTGAAGATGGCCTTGGATGCCGCTGTACGGCATCAGATCGAGTATTCGGACCTGTATCAGGGTGCCGTGTGCGTGGGCATGTACTTTCCGATTCACGGCGAAGTGGATTTGCTGCCGTTGTGGATGGGGAGCAATAAATCGGTGGTATTTCCACGGGTGGAAGGAGACGACATTGTCTTCTGCCCGGCACAGACGATGAGGGAGTTTGCCCCCGGAGCCTTTAATATTCATGAACCGAAGACCCCGCCGGTTTGTATCGAGCATATCGATCTGATCCTGGTACCCGGGCTGATCTTCGATCGCTCAGGATTGCGGCTCGGGTATGGCATGGGTTTTTATGACCGACTCATAAAGGCATATCCCGAGATTGCCACCATGGGGGTATGCCAGGAGGAATTTTTTGTCGAAAAACTGCCGAAAGAGCCATGGGACGCGCGGGTGAAGTATGTAGCGACTCAATCGGCAATATATAAAATAGAAGGTGAGGTGTTATGATGGAAGTAGCATTGTTTAGTATAGCAGCAGCAGTTATTGGTGCTGTCATTGGTTTCGTAGTGCATCTCCTGGCCAGCAAAAACGCCAAAATCGATGCCGAGGCTGAATCTAAGCAGATGCGTGAAGACGCCAAGAAAGAATCTGCCATGATCATTACGGAAGCCAACTTGCAGAAGAATCAGATCCTCTTCGAAGCCAAGAGCAAGAGTGAAGAGGAAGCCCGCGAGCGGCTCAAAGAGGTCAACGCCGCCGAGAAGCGTATCCTCCAGCGCGAGGACATGCTCGACAACAAGCTGGCCGGACTTGACAAGCGCGAGCAGGAGATCAAACGATCGGAAAAGTCGCTGGGTGACAGGACCAAACATGTAGACACCCTCAAGGCCGAGGTGGAAGAGCTGCGCAAGCAGCAGATCTCGCGGCTGGAAGAGATCAGCGGCATGAACTCCGAGCAGGCCAAGCAGGCGCTCATGGAATCCATGGAGAGCGAGGCGCGGCATGAGTCCGCCAAGAAGCTAAAGCAGATTCAGGACGAGGCCGAGGCCGAGGCCGACCAGAAGGCCAAGGAGATCCTCTCGACCGCGATCCAGCGCTATGCCGCCGACGTGGTGAGCGAGCGCACGGTCTCGTTGGTTAATCTACCAAGTGAGGAGATGAAAGGCCGCATCATCGGCCGCGAAGGCCGCAATATCCGCTCGATCGAGGCGGTTACCGGCGTGGACTTGATCATTGACGACACCCCCGATGCCGTGATCGTCTCCAGCTTCGACCCGATTAAGCGCGAAATTGCCCGGCTCTCTCTCGAACGCCTCGTGGTCGACGGCCGCATCCATCCCTCTCGTATCGAAGAGATCGTGGAAAAGGTGACCGCCGAGGTCAATGAGGGCGTCTGGCAGGCCGGGCAGCAAGCCACGTTCGATGTGGGAGTGCATGGCATCAATCCGGAACTCATCAAATTAGTGGGCAAGCTCAAATACCGCACGAGCTTCTCGCAGAATGTCTATCAGCACTCGCTCGAGGTGGCGCATCTGTGCGGCGTGATCGCCGCCGAGCTGGGCGTGAACCAGAAGATAGCCAAGCGCATTGGATTGCTGCATGACATCGGCAAGGCGGTCGACCATGAGGTGGAAGGGTCACATGCCATTATCGGGGCCGAGATCGCCAAACGGTATGGCGAATCGAACAAGGTCGTGGAGGCCATCGCCGCGCACCACAACGAATCGCCGGTCAGTTCGGTGTATTGTTTCCTCGTACAGGCCGCGGATTCGCTCTCGGCCGCGAGGCCGGGCGCCCGGCGTGAGATGCTTGAGAACTATATTAAACGTTTGATCGACTTGGAAGAGATAGCCTCTTCGTTCAAGGGCGTGAGCAAGTCCTTCGCCGTTCAGGCCGGGAGGGAGTTGCGCGTCCTGGTTGAATCCGAGAACATTAGTGATGCCGATACCGAGCTGTTGGCCAAGGATATCGCCAAATCCATAGAAGAGAAGCTTACCTACCCGGGACAGATCAAAGTGATCGTAATCCGCGAAAGCCGGGCCGTGGAGTTTGCGAAATAGTAGTATTATCGGCCCACTGATTCACCAGGGGTCAAAGTCTTCACTTGCAATGAAGGCATTGACCCCTTTTGGTAATCAAGATAAGTGCGGGATATAACGCATTGGGGGACAAGCATAATGGAAGCATTGTTAAAGGAAATCAAGCGAGGGGTGGTTGATATCGTTTCCGAACCGGAGCTGATAGCAAAGCTCAAGCGTGGTAGACCGCTCAAGGTCAAGGTCGGTTTCGACCCCACGGCCCCCGACATCCACCTGGGGCACACGGTGGTGCTCCAGAAGATGCGCCAGTTTCAGGACGCCGGTCATTACGTGATCTGCCTTATCGGCGATTTCACCGGCATGATCGGAGACCCGAGCGGCAGGAGTTCCACCAGGCCGCCGCTTACGAGGCCGGAAGTCCTAGCGAATGCCAAGACTTACCAGGACCAGGTGAAGAAGATCCTCGATCCGGTTCGTACCATTGTACGGTTCAATTCCGAGTGGATGGACAACATGGTGGTCTCGGACTTCATTAAACTTACCTCGATCCAAACCGTGGCCCGGATGCTGGAACGTGACGACTTCAAGAAACGCTTCCAAGCGCAGCACCCCATCAGCATTCACGAGTTCCTTTACCCCTTTATCCAAGGATATGACTCCGTAGCCTTGGAGGCGGATATTGAGCTGGGTGGAACTGACCAGATATTTAACCTCTATATGGGCCGCGAGGTCCAGAAAGCCTTTGGACAGGAGCCTCAGGTGGTGATGACCCTCCCCCTGCTGGAAGGCACCGACGGCGTGCAGAAGATGAGCAAGTCCTATCATAATTATATAGGAGTGGACGATGCTCCGTCCGACATGTTCGGCAAGGTCATGTCCATATCCGACGAATTGATGTGGAAGTACTATCTGCTCCTGAGTGCGCGTCCGAGTGATGCCATCACCCAGCTTAAGCAGGATGTGGACCTAGGTCAGGCGCATCCCATGGAAGTCAAGATGGCCCTGGCCCAAGAGCTTGTGGAGCGTTATCACGGACCTGAGCAGGCCTTGCTGGCCCGGGACGGGTTTGCCAAGGTCTTCCGGTCGCGCGAGCTGCCGGATGAGATGCCGGCCTTCGTGCTTACGCTGGAGAAGCCCTGGATCTGCGTCATACTCAAGGAGAGCGGATTAGCAAAGAGCACCTCGGAGGCCCGTCGCTTAATACAGCAAGGTGGGATCAAACTGAATGAGGAAAAGATCGAGAATGATGATCTAAGCTTGGCGCCGGGGGTCTACATTATCCAGGCCGGGAAGCGCCGTTTTGCCAAGGTGGAGATCAAGGGCTGATGCCGATTGGTAACTATTTGAAATCCCAAGAATAATAAAAATTAAAAAAGAACAGATTGGTGTTGACAGGTGCTGATCTTTATCATAGATAGGTCAAGCTTTTTGAGTGGCACTGGTGGTTGAGGGAATGGAAAGTTCCTCAGAATGCCTGGTAAGTCGTAGAGACATCCAGCCTGCATCGCGCCAATTAAAAAAAAGAATAAAATAAATAGTGCAGATTGGTGTTGACATGTGCTGATCTTTATCATAGATAGCACAAGCTTTTTGAGTGGCACCGGTGGTTGAGGTTAAAGTTAATCCTTGACAATGCCTGGGAAGTCGCATAGACAACCGGCCTGCATCGCGCCAAAGTTAAAGAAAGAAAGATATTGACTTTGGCAAGAGAAGGGCATAAAAGGCTACACTGCACAAGTAACGTTTGATCTTTGAAAACTGAATAGTGGGAGATGCGAGAAACATTAAGCAAGGATTAAACATGAGAGTTTGATCCCGGCTCAGAATGAACGCTGGCGGCGTGCCTAACACATGCAAGTCGAGCGAGAAATCCCGGGTTCGCCTGGGAGAGTACAGCGGCGCACGGGTGAGTAACGCGTGGGTAACCTGCCCTTGAGTGGGGGATAACCTACCGAAAGGTGGACTAATCCCGCATACGTCATCAGGACTCAAGTCCTGATGGGAAAGATGGCCTCTGCTTGCAAGCTATCGCTCTTGGATGGGCCCGCGTTGGATTAGCTAGTTGGTGGGGTAACGGCTCACCAAGGCTTCGATCCATAACTGGTTTGAGAGGACGACCAGTCACACTGGAACTGAGACACGGTCCAGACTCCTACGGGAGGCAGCAGTGAGGAATATTGCGCAATGGGGGAAACCCTGACGCAGCGACGCCGCGTGGGTGATGAAGGCCTTCGGGTTGTAAAGCCCTGTTGGAGGGGAAGAAAGGGCGTGTAGCTAATATCTGCACGCATTGACGGTACCCTCTGAGGAAGCACCGGCTAACTCCGTG